>OODA01000103.1_pt1 | contig 73903 bp, 65 predicted proteins | sample 1671341 | NCBI WGS metagenome assembly OODA01 (sample SAMN06348147, study PRJEB24527) | human gut metagenome | biome: human gut; feature: ankylosing spondylitis patient; material: feces | host: Homo sapiens | place: China | collected 2015-10 | reverse complement strand
TGAAGTTATTGTGTGAGACATTTCATATCGAAATTCCAAATGAGTATAGATAACTGCAAATAACAGTTTGTAGGGGAGTTCTGATACTCCCCTATAAAAATGGCTATTTATCAACTGTTTGTTGTGACATAGCCTTAAAAAATTGCATACTCAATACATTCACTACGCTGGCAACCGTTGCTGCCGAGGTAGTAAGCTGGTATTTATCCTGCATATATTGCATAAATGCAGGCACGTCAATTTGCGTATGCTGCATTAAATAGCGCAGCAGCGCAACCTCTTCCAAGCGTCTGCCATTAGCAAGCTCCAAGCAGATAAACTCCAATAGCTTGCACTGAGAGGCATTTAACGTGCTTTCGTAAGGATCTGCATACTGTCTGAAGTTGTAATAGGATTTCTTCTTTTGGATAAACAGATATGGATCCTTGTCACCCAAAGCCAGAAAATCAAGCATCATCGGTGCATGACCTAGCTTAGATTTAACTAACTGATATGATTCCTTTAGCTGACGCAGCTCCAGAAAATTATTTTTATTTAAGGATTCAAAAATGCGCTCACGAACTACATCGGTAAAATAAACCGTCGATGCACCCGGTAAAAAGTTATTATGCACAATGCGACGCAGCTTTTCTTTACTGCCGCTGCGGTCGCCATACAAAGCTATCGGCAGCATGTAATTATTTTCATAGTTGCCGATAAAATCAATAACCTCCAGATAACGCTTTGCCTTACTCTTACGCAGTCCACGGCCAAGCTGCTGCACAAAGACAATGGCAGACTGCGTAGGACGCAGCATGATAATCTGATTTACAGAAGGAATATCTACGCCTTCATTCAAAACATCAACGGAGAAAAGATAATCAAGCTTATCTACGCCCTCTTCATCGCTTTCAAGACGCTTGATAAGCCTTGCACGCTCTTCCTCACTGGTAGCACCAGCCAAAAAGGCAGACCTTTTGCCATGCTGATTAAATGCCTCTGACAGAGCCTTCGCTTCTTCTATTCTGCTGCAAAAGACTATACCCTTGACACGCCCTTGGTCACAGCCATAAAAATCTGCATAATACAGGATATTTTTGACACGTTCTTCACTTGTCAGGCGCACAAAATCGGCATTATCATCTAAAAGCTCGCCATCTACAACAATTTCGCTTACGCCGTGATAATGAAACGGCACCAGCATATTTTCAGCCAAGGCCTGATGCAAACGGATTTCGTAAGCAATATTATGGTCAAAGGTTTTAAAAATATCGCAGTCATCGGAGCGCTCCGGCGTTGCCGTCATACCCAGTAAAAACTTAGGCTTAAAATAGCTCAGCACCTTTTGGTAGCTTTTGGCTCCGGCATGATGCGCTTCGTCGATAATAATATAGTCAAAAGCATCTGGTGCAAAGGCATGTAAATTTTCATCCTTTACCAAGGTCTGCACTGTAGCAAACACATAATCCCTGTCTATTTCTCTGTGACCGCTGGTAAACAAGCCTGTCGTGATATGCTCATCAATAATCTGCTCAAAGCTTTCCTTAGATTTACGCGCAATCAGCCCGCGATGCACAATAAACAAGCAGCGTTTAGGCTGCGCTGCCCGCACATCAAAGGCCGAAAGATATGTTTTACCAGTGCCAGTAGCAGAAATCAGCAAAGCGCGATTCTTGCCCTCTGCCCTAAGCGCTGCAATATTTTGCAAGGCTGCTGCCTGCATTTTATTAGGATTGATTTTGTACAGCTTATGTATTTTTGTATAAGCACGCTGTCGTTGGCTGCGCGCTTCACCATAAATGCGCTCATAGGCAGCAATCCATTCCTCAGTAACAGGTGTAGCATCATCCCACGCCTGATTAAGCTCCTCCTGCATCTGCCTGATTAAAGCGCCATCCTTCATGGACGAAAGCTGCACATTCCACTCACGGTTAACAGTCAGCGCACTTTGCGTCAAATTACTGCTGCCGACAATCATAGTGTAATTTTCATCTTTAGCAGATGTTGCGTGTGTATGGAACAGATAACCCTTAGCATGAAAATTATAATCAGAGGTGATTATCTTCAATTCAAGATTGGGAAACTGCAGTAATCTGCGCAGCGCTCGCGGTTCCGTAAAGTTTTGGTATTGCGAAGCCAAAATTTTTCCCTTGATATGCTTATTTTCCAATTCCTTTAGCGTATCAATCAAGCAGGCAATACCGCTGTTAGTTACAAATGCCACAGAAAAGAAAAATTCATCACAATGCTCCAGCTCAAAGAGCAGGTTTTCCAATACCTTTACCTGCTCCTGCTGATTATTGGTCAATATCTTAGGCAAAAAGCGCTCGTCAGTTTCAATATTAAAATCAATAAAGCCCGCCTCTAAATACAAGGCAAGTTCACTGCTGTTCACGATTATTCAATCTCCTCTTGCTGCAGGCGCTCCACAATCGGCATATCCGCTGCTGCCCAATCTAAGGTGTTCAAATCTGCCGGAGCCAGCCATTTTGCTGCCACATGCTCCTTCATAACGAACTTGGGCTGTGCCAGCTTGCACACATACGCATGCATGGTAATCGCAAAATCCTGATAGGTGTGCTCCACCGTCATCAGATACGCATCCTCGGGAATGCTGATATCCATGTCCATTTCCTCGCGTAGCTCGCGTTCCAGCGCAGTGTGACGCTCTTCGCCAGCCTCTACCTTACCGCCGGGAAACTCAAATTTATAGCTTACATAATCAAATTTGCCTTTATTACGCTGCATGCACAAAATCTTGCCGTCATGCTCAATTACTGCTGCCACTACCTCATAATGCTTCATCATTACAACCTCCGCGCGTTTTCTCTTGTTTCCATCAACATAACCACTGCATCATATACCGCTTCTCCATTACTGCCGGGAATAATATCCTCAAAATCAGCATAGCTTCTGTTGGACGAATCAATTACTCTATTTTGACTATCATAAAGCGTAGCATGTAATGTTCTTACCATTCTGCAGTCAAGGTCAAATTCATCATGTGAAATAACATATTTATCTTTATCTGCGTCATACCATTCCACCCATACAAGTGCACATTGATGATTCCTATGCGCATACTTTTCGCTACCTGTATAAAATCTTGCCGTTGCAGTATCAATCCACGTCCCATAATGTGCATCAGAACCTATCCAATACCATCTAGGTGGCTGCGGCGGATTAAAAGCTGCACAGGTTGCAGTCAGCGACAGCAGCAAAACTAACAAACACAATATTTTCTTCATCACAAACACACCTTTCAAACTCATTTATCTTTTATCTTGTTTATTTGTAAAGAATTTCTATTCCCTATTCTACCCCACATCTTCCTCTTAAGCAACCTTCTACCGCTCCGTCAGCACATCAAAGCTCTTACCGTCCGTCGTCACCGTCAGCGTACCGTGATCGTGCGTTGTCAGCACCTTCGCGCCAAGATGCGTTAAGCTGCCTACCACGTTCTTGTTCGGATGCTTGTAAATTGAAAAATCACCGCAGCTGATGAGTGCATATTTAGGCTTAACCTTGCTAATGAACGGCCAATAGGACGATGTCTTGCTGCCGTGATGACCAACCTTCAGCACGTCCGCCTGCAGCGCAGTGCCGTATTTTTGCTGCAACGCATCCTCTACCGGCGCCTCCGCATCACCCGTCAGCAGCATTTTAAAGCTGCCATAATGCAGCATCAGCACCAGGCTGGTGTTATTCATATTCTTCAGGTCCTTTTTGCTGAGGAAATCTCCCGGCGCCAGCACCTCGATATAATAATTTTTGTCAATCGTAATCTTGTCCCCGGCCTTCAGCGCCTGTCCGTTATACCTGCCGGCGCGCAAATCACTGTTCAGCGCCACGGACGCTTTATAGCCGTTGTTCACATAACCGCTGTCATAAATATTGCTGACACCGTATTTACCGCGCACATACATGATATTACCCATATGGTCACGATGATGGTGCGTCACGAAAACAGTCTTAATTCTATTGACTCTGGCCTTATCCAGCGCCTTAATCAGCGCCTGCCTGCCACCGCTGTCGCCAACCTTGTCCTTAACATCGTTGCCCACGTCAACCATAATGTTACGCTTGCCGTCCTGCAGCAAAATCGCATCCGCCTGCCCCACATCCAGCACGCTGATGCGCAGTCTGCCCTGCGCTGTGCCTGTGTCCTGCTTCTGCTGCATGCTCTGCGGCAGGTTATTTTTTACCGCCGCACGCACGCTTTCGGCGTTTGGCTGGTACAGGCCGCTGTACGCAGCCAGCGCCACGATGAAGGCTATGATAATCTGAAAAACAAACTTTAATTTACGCATGTGTATCTTACTTCCCTTTTCTTTTGCAAATCAGCAGCTTCGTTTGCTGATATATTTATTATATCACGCCAATAAAAAAGCGTACATACTCGCAAGTCGTACGTACGCTTCATTTTTAATCTGTCAGTTTAAAGTGTATAAAATTTTGCTAATTTTTTCTGTAAGCACCGGCACATGCGCTCAACCGCAACAGGCAATGCTCCTGCGAGTGCCACGCAGTCCGGGTTCTGCGGCAGGCTTTTATTTGCGCAGCCATTTGTTCTGCTGCATCTTTTTGTTTAATGCATCCAATGCCTTGGTATATACATTAAGCATTTCCTTGCTGCCCTTTGTCTGCTGCACTGCGGTTTCACCGCCCATATCAAGGCACACTTTGCCGTCTTTATCAATTATATAATGTGCCGCTACAGTATATTCCGTACCATTGTTGTTAAAAAGATATAAATACATGGCACTTACAGCATTCTGCAGCGATTCCTCCTCGCGCAGTGACTTTAAAAATTCAGCATCTGTGAACTGCTCCTCCGCAAACACAGCCAGATATAGTTGTCCGCTTTTGCTCAGGCTCTGCACCGAATCAACATCCACATAAAGTGTACCAACATCAGTTTCGCCTGCCTTCTGCAGGTTCTGGCAGTTGCCTACGGCAGCAATACTCAATAATATCAGCATTATCAAAAGCTTAATGTAACGCATTTTTTGCACCTCGCATAATCAACAATTTTATTATATCCATTATATAACAAAAAGAGGGCAAAGTCACCCTTGCCCTCTTCGTGATTATATGATTATAGGATTTTACGATAAATTATTTAGCGGTGCGAGCAGCCAGCATTTCTGCATGTCTCTTTTGTTGAGCAGCTACGCGAGCGTCTTTTGCAGCTTTTTTAGCAGCTTCTGCTTTAGCCAGTTTTGCTTTTGCAGCTTTTTCAGCTTCAGCTTGACGCAGTTCTTCCGGAGTTTTGCGGCCGAATTTCCAGGTTGCACCAATGCCGCCCATGTATTCGTCGCCGGCGGTGGATACGCTGAAGCTCAGCATGAAGTCGCGGTTAGGATAGTGGAATGCACCCAGAGCCATACCAGTCTTGTCGCGGTATTGGCCAACGCCAACAGCGATTTCGGTCGGAGCTTCCGGATCATAACCCATGGTGTGCAGGTTAGCGATAGCAGCAGCCATCGCGCCAACTTTTTCTACACGAGCATCCAGCTTGTCGATTTTGCTGTCCAGACGGGAAACTTCGCCGTCAAATTTAGCTTCGATGCGTTTGTCTTCATTAGCACGGGTAGTTACTTCGTCATTGATTCTGTCGCTCAGTTTGTTGTCAGCATCTTCACGAGCTTTTACTTCGTTTTCGATAGCAACTTTGTTTTTATAGATGTTAGCGGTATTGTTTTCGATACGGCTGTTAAAATATTCATTTGTTTCATCAGCTTCTGCTTTGTTTGCTTTGATTGCATCAGCGTTAGCTTTGATTGCCTCTTTGTTAGCTTTGATTGCTGCGCCGTTTGCTTTGATGGAAGCATCTTGTACTTTATTCTTGTTATCCTGAGTATCTAATTGCTCTTGTACATTAGCAAATTTTTTAGCTGTATCCCAAGCATCAGCTTTAGTTTTGATTGCTTCTGCATTTTTAACAGCAGCATCTTTAGCTTCATTTGCAGCATCCTTTGCTTCGCCTGCAGCTTTTGCAGCATCTGCAGCTTCTTTATTAACTGCCTCCAAATCTTTTTGTTCTGCTAAAACAGTGTTATCAGGTAATTTTTTTGTTGTTTTAACATCACGACCAGTAATATCATTACCTGCACCAGAGTAAACTCCAACGCCAGTGCCAATAGTAGCAGCTTGTGCATCATTAGCAACAAAACCAATACCACCTAATACCAAACCAAGTACAACAGCTTTTGCCAACATCTTTTTCATAAGAAACCCTTCTTTTCTCATAAATTTAATAAATACCTCAAAATTAGTCAAGGCATCTAATTTTGACATTTATTTGAACTCATTATACCACTTTCATCATCCAAAGCGCAAGGCAATTTATGTAAAATCTAATATTTTTCTCAACAACTTTTAATCTTACAGTTAAACTTTCTTCCTCGAACGCATACTGCATTTATTAAGTAAATTTAATTTTCTTTATCTCCCAATACACAAAAGTAACTTTCAGCCGTCTAAAGTTTCAAAATCTTTATGTAAAGCCAAACTCAAATTTTGCATATTTTTTCTGCTTTGTCATTAGCAAAAGCTCCTGTTTTCTTCATTACCTTTCACGCCAATAAAAAAGCGTACATACTCACACTCCGTATGTACGCTTCTTTCTTGATCTGTCAGCTTAAAGCAAGCAAATTTTTTATTTTTTCGGAGTAATTGCCAACACACGCGCCGGCAAGCCGGTCGCTCCTTCAATGCGCGGCCAAGCAGCAACAAGCAATGCTCCCGCAGGTGCCACGCGGTCCAGGTTCTGCAGCACTTCAATCTGCAGCTTGCCCTTGCCCAGCACATAGCGCTCGCACGCCAAATCTCCTGCCTTGGCAGCCTCTGCCGAAGCATCTGTATCCAGTGTTTCGTGACCGTTGGCTGCAGCGTTGCGTTCTTCATAAATATATTGCAGCGCCGGCAGAGACCAGCCGGGGAAGTTTTCGCTGCCGTCGGCAGCAATACCGCTCAGCTTATCCATATCCGGCCAGTTTTTATACCAGTCGGTGCGCAGTGCCACAAAGGCACCGTCGGGAATAGCTCCGTATTCTGCCTCATAAGCCTTGATGTCCTCCACCGTTACGGCGTAATGCACATCCTCCGCTACCTTGGCGGTGATATCAATCACGCACAAGGGAAACAGCATCTGCTGCGCGCCGAACGCTTCAGATAAAGGCATATCCTTAACAAAGTGACCGGGAAAGTCAATATGCGTGCCGTATTGGCCGGGAAATTTGAAGGTCTGAATCAAACATTCCAGCATCGGGTTGCCCCAATCGAAAACTGTCTTGCTAACCTCTACCGAGCCTGCGGGAATACCGCTCCACACCGGGCTGTCGTTGTTCATGGAGTGGGAAAGCTCCACCCATTCATAAGCATCTGATTTCATTTCTGCTAACATGTTCCATAATTTGTACATAAGAAAACCCCCTCAATAAAAAATATTGGTCCTCACTATTATCATAGTACATCGATAGGAATTTGTAAAGCAGATATTTTAACAACGGAATTTTTGTACCAATGCAAAAGACCCGCCACCGCTAAAAAGCGGCAGCGAGTCCTTTTATATGTAATAATAATATCTTAATTAATCTCTCAGCTTAGCCTTATATGCTTCGGCAACCTCAGCGATTACCTTCTTCATAGAAGCATCAACCTCAGCATCGGTCAGGGTGCGGTCAGCAGCCTGATAGGTCAGGTTAAAGGCCATGGATTTGCAGCCTGCGGCAACCTGCTTGCCGGTGTAGATATCGAATACACGCACACCCTGCAGCAGTTCACCTGCATGCGCACGGATAACCTGCTCCAGCTCGGCGTTGGTTACCTCTGCCGGAACAACAACGGCAATATCACGGCTCATGCTCGGGAACTTGGGCAGATGCTTGTATTGCGGTACAGCGGTTGCGCTTGCTACCAACGGCTCTACGGCCATTTCCAGCACGTAGGTAACCTGATCCAGCTCAAAGTTTTCCTGAACTACCGGGTGTACCTCGCCGAAGGAGCCGATAACCTCGCCATTAACAACGATGTCACAGCTCTTGCCCGGATGCAGGTACGGCTGTTGGCTGCGAGTCATGGTGTAATCGCTCACCTGCATTGCTTCCAGCAGGCCTTCAACGATACCCTTCATATCATAGAAGTCAACGTTGCCTTTATCGTCGCACCAGTTGAGTGCCTTGCGGCTGCCGCTCAGTACTGCGGTCAGCAGCTGACGCTCTGCGGGATCCTCGGTCAGCGGCAGTGCCTTCGGCAGGAAGATACGGCCGATTTCAAACAGAGCAACACTGCTGTTGTGGTTGCGCAGGTTAAAGGAGGCAGTCTGCAGTGCGCTCGGAACCATGGTGGTACGCATTACGGAGAAGGCGTCGGTAATCGGGTTCAGCAGCTCAATGCAGTTACGGCGTGCATCATCTGCTGCCAACAGCATTTTATCGTAAGCGTTAGCCTTGATGAAGCTGTAGGTCATCATTTCGCTCAGGCCTGCGCCTACCATGTAATCCTGTACATCATCCTTAACATCGTCCAGTACAGACTGGCTGCCTTGGGTGATGGTCAGCTCCGGCTGATGGCTTTCGATGAAATCATAGCCATGCATACGCGCAATTTCTTCGCTGATATCGGCATCGCAGTCGATGTCACGGCGCCAGGTAGGAGCGGTAATCAGCAGCTCGCCGTCCTTTGCTTCTACACCGAAGCCCAATTTGCTAAGGATAGCAACCATTTCGTCCTCAGCGATGTTTACGCCGATGCGGCCGTTAATCTTTGCTGCGGTAGTAGTGATTACCGCCGGCTTCAGCTCCTCCGGATAAGCCTCTACGATACCGCTGAAGGTTTCGCAGGCACCCATTTGCTCCAGCAAGTGAGCAGCACGGTTCAGTGCGTCATGGTCGCGGATGGTATCAACACCGCGCTCAAAACGACCGCTGGCTTCACTGCGCAAGCCCAGCGCACGGGAGGTGCGGCGAATGGAAGGACCGTGGAAGGAAGCAGCCTCCAGAATAACGTTCTTGGTTTCGTCGGTAACCTCGGTCAAAAGACCGCCCATAACACCGCCAAGACCGGCAGCCTTTTCGGCATCACCGATGGTAATCATAGCGGAGGTCAGCTCACGCTCCTTGCCGTCGAGGGTAACGAGCTTTTCGCCTTCTTGAGCACGGCGCACAATCAAAGTATGACCTGCAACCTTATCGGCATCATAAGCATGCATCGGCTGGCCCAGCTCCAGCATAACATAGTTGGTAACGTCAACTACGTTGCTGATGGGGCGCACGCCGCAGGCACGCAGACGGCGCTGCATCCATTCGGGAGAAGGCATAATTTTGATATCCTTCAGCACGCGGGTAGCAAAGCGGGAGCAAAGCTCCGGTGCGTCAATTTTTACGTTTACATAATCGCTGGCCTTACCTGCAGCAGCTTCCTTAACGTCCATAGCGGGCATTTTCAGCGGGCAGCCGGTAATAGCGCTGATTTCGCGCGCCAGACCGATAATGCTGAAGCAGTCGGCACGGTTGCTGGTCAGGTCGATATCGATAACGGTATCATCCAAGCCTAAAACGGTTTTGATGTCTACGCCAATCGGAGTGTTTTCCGGCAGAATGAAGATACCGTTTCTTTGCTCCGGCAGCAGCAGCTTGGATTCAATGCCCAGCTCATCGGCACTGCACAGCATACCGAAGGAATCAAGGCCGCGCATTTTAGCTTTTTTCAGCTTCAGGCCTTGCGGGTTGCGCTCGCTCGGAGGCAGTACGCTGCCAACTACGGCAACAGGCACAATGTCATATTGATGTACGTTTTGCGCGCCGGTAAGAATCTGCACCGGCTCGCCGCCTTGGCCGTAATCCAGCATGCAAACCCACAGGTGGTCGCTGTCCGGGTGACGATGAATTTCCATAACCTTACCGGTGATAACACCCTCCAGGCCCTTGCCCAGTTGGGTTACGGTGTCAACCTCCAGGCCGACACGGGTAATTTTATCGCACAGCTCCGCAACGGAGATGTTAATATCTACATATTGTTTTAACCATTCTAAAGATGCAAGCATGATTGATCCTCCTTATTTGAACTGACTGATGAAGCGTTGGTCGTTTTCGAAGAACAGGCGCAAATCGTCAATGCCGTATTTCAGCATAGCGATACGTTCAACGCCCAGACCAAAGGCAAAACCGGTCATTTTCTCGGGATCATAACCGCTCATGCGCAGTACGTTGGGATGTACAACACCGGCGCCAAGGATTTCCAGCCAGCCGCTGTCCTTGCAGACATGGCAGCCGCCGCCCTTAGCATGGCAAATCGGGCAGGATACGTCCACTTCTACAGAAGGCTCGGTGAACGGGAAGTAGGAAGGACGCAGGCGAACCTTAACATCCTCGCCGAACATTTGCTTACAGAACAGCTCCAGAGTGCCCTTCAAATCTGCCAGGCTGATGTTTTTATCTACAACAAGGCCTTCTACCTGATGGAACATCGGGGAGTGGGTTGCGTCGTAGTCGCAGCGGTAAACGGTACCGGGGCAAATCATGCGAATCGGAGTGTTAGGCTCCTTGCTTTCCAAAGTACGCGCCTGCACGCCGGAGGTTTGGGTGCGCAGCAGATAATTTTCGGTAATATAGAAGGAATCCTGCATATCCAGTGCCGGATGATCAGGCGGCAGATTCAATGCGGTGAAGTTGTGGTATACATCCTCAATTTCCGGACCGTCACAAACATCAAAGCCCATACGCATGAAGATTTTCTTAATCTCACGCATGGTCAATGTTACGGGATGCAGATGACCGGTTTTCGGCTTGCGGCCCGGCAAAGTAATATCAACCTGCTCGTTAGCGAGCTTGTCAGCCAGCGCTTTTTTCTCCAAAAATGCAGTTGCTTCGTTGATTTTGCCTTCCAGCTCAGCCTTGATTTCGTTAACAATCTGGCCGATTTTCGGACGTTCTTCGGCAGGCAGCTTGCCCATGCCGCGCAGGATTTCGGTCATCGGGCCTTTTTTGCCCAGATATTTGACGCGCAGGTCCTTGAGCGCATCAAGAGAAGTTACGGCAGCAAGCTCTTCTAAAGCCTGTGCTTTTAATGCTTCTAATTTTTCTTTCATTGATTTCATCCTTTCTTCCTTTGACAGCTTAGAAAGTACCGGATATGCGGAATAACCGCAGTAGATGGTGCTTTATCAACTGTCTTTAAAAATAAGAAAACGCCCCTGCAAAACTGATAAAAGTTTACAGGGGCGAAAAACTTTCGCGGTACCACCCAAATTTGTTCCTTCATTTGCAAGCTTTAACGCAGCCTTACGCCAACCCTACGCAGCCATGCGGCCTTCAGGCAGGACACTCCCAAGGGAACTTCGGCATAATTTTGTGTGCGAAGCTTACAGCCGGCGACTTCGCTCTCTTAAACACAGCCTTAAGCCTACTTGCTTGTTCATCGTGTTATCAGGGGTCGATTCAATTTGATGTTTATTATAGCACTTTTTGAGCAAAAGATAAAGAGGGGAAAAATGATTTATTATTTTCTCCTTTCATCCAGCCTATTTGCTTTTCGTCCAAAATTGGTATATAATTGGACGAAAGTAACAAATATTGGACAAAACCGCCCCTTGAAATCAGCTTTTCATATGGCGGTTAATTTTACTCTATTTTTAATATCCTCATTTAACTCTAAAATAGCAAGTGCTTTTCCCCTTGCCTTCTTTTTGCAATTCACCGGAAAGCACCAGCTTACGCAGAGCAGCTTCAATAGAGCTGTCGCTGAGTGTAGAACAAAGCTCACGAATATCCTGCTTATTAAAGCGTCCAATTTTATTTTCACTTGCTCTGCGTACCATTTCCAGCGCAGAAAGCTTAGGCTCAATGATAGTCATACGTTCTTCAAAGTCTTTATAAGCAGCAAGAATGGTCCCCAAAATATATTTTACAAATGGTATAGCATCTTCCTTACCCTCATGCCAGCCTATTTGCGAATCAGCCAACGCTTCATAATATAAATCCTTATTCTGTGCAACTTTAGCTTCCAAAGAAATATATTTTCCAACATAAAAACCACTTCTATACAAAAGTAAGGTTGTCAGCAAGCGGCTCATTCTTCCATTGCCATCATTAAAGGGATGAATGTATAAAAAATCATGAATAAAAATAGGTATAGCGATAAGCGGTTCTAGCTCCGAATTGCCTATAACCATATTATATTCTTCACAGATACGCTCAAGCGCTTCCGGTGTTTCGTAAGGAGCAAGCGGTGTAAATAAAATCTTAGTACTACCATCCGGGTAAGTAGCACTGATATAATTTTGCACGCTTTTTGTTCTTCCTGCAAGCGGGTTATTCATATGTCCATACAAAATTTTATGAAGCTGTAAAATATAGTTTTTGGAGATGGGGATAACATCGAAATTCTCATGTATTATATTTAATACATCACGATAGCCGGCAATTTCCTGCTCATCACGATTTCTCGGTGTTGTTTTCTCGTTTACAAGCTTACGTATTCTAGTGCTAGTCGTAACAATGCCCTCAATCGCATTAGACGCTTCCGTACTTTGAATTTTTGCTATTTCTACCAGCTTATTTAGCTCTTCCGGCCGTTGCTTTACAAAAAGCTCCTGTTTACCTGCCTCTTTATAAATTGCAGCTATCAAGCTCAAAATTTCTGAATCCCATTTTTGTTCTCTAATTATTGAGTAGTTAAAGCTTCTCATTCCCTTACTCCTCCTTCCATTTCCTTAAATTATACCATAAAATAAGGGAATCACCAATAGGATAAGGGAAAATCGCCCCCTGAAATCAGCTTTTCAGAGGGCGATTAATTTTTTCAATATAAATTATTTTACGCAGGAGCAGGCCACAAAATGCTGCGGCTCAACCTCGCGCAGTACAGGATTGCCTTTATCACAAACGCCGGCAACAGGGCAGTCGCAGCGCTTCATGAAACGGCAGGCATCCGGCAGGTTGATAGGAGCGGTAATTTCGCCCTTGATAACCTGACGCTTAGGCTTATCCTTGCCCACGATAGGCAGAGGAATTGCCGAAAGCAGTGCCTTAGTATAAGGATGCAGCGGATTTTTGAACAGCAGATTAGCAGGTGCTTTTTCTACCATGGTGCCCATATACATAACCGCAATATCATCCGAGAAATATTTTACAACGGACAAGTCATGGGTGATGAAGATATAGGTAAGTCCCAAATCCTTTTGCAGCTGCTTGAGCAGGTTCAGAATCTGCGCCTGAATGGAAACGTCCAGCGCGGAAACAGGCTCGTCGCAAACAATGATTTTAGGATTCATAGCCAAAGCACGGGCAATGCCGATACGCTGACGGCGGCCGCCGTCCAGCTCATGCGGATATACATTGGCATAGCGCTCTGCCAGACCAACGGTACGCATCAGCTCCAGAGTGCGTTCTTCAATCGCTTCCCTGCCTTTAATCAGCTTATGCTCGATAATAGGCTCGCTGATAAGCTGCATAACGGTTTCACGCGGATCCAGAGAGGAAAACGGATCCTGGAATACCATCTGCATCTTCTGGCGCAGCGGGCGCATTTCCTTACGGCTCAGCTTGGTGATATCGTTGCCCTGAAAGATGATTTTGCCGCTGGTGGGCTCAATCAGCTTCAGAATGCAGCGTCCGGTGGTGGATTTACCGCAGCCGGATTCACCTACGATACCCAGAGTTTTGCCTTCCTCCAGAGTAAAGCTTACACCATCGACAGCGTGCAGCTGACCTGCAGCGGTATTAAAATATTTGGACAGATTGTCAATAACTAACAGCGGAGCATTACTCATTTTTGGTTCCTCCTTAAAGCAAATCCGGGTCTGGAATAAGCGTGGCAGGCTACAAAATGAGTTTTGCTGCCATCTACGGAATGCAGCTCAGGCACAGAGGCAGAGCATGCTTCGGTAGCATAGGGACAACGCGGAGCAAAGGTGCATCCGGGCGGCAAATCCGCCGGGTCGGGCATCAGGCCTTTGATAGGCTCCAGCATTTCGCCCTGCTCCTTCAGGTTAGGCAAGCTGTTGAACAGGCCCTCGGTGTAGGGATGGCGCATATTGTTGAATACATCGTCAACAGTGCCCTTCTCCACAATACGGCCGGCATACATAACTGCCATATCGTCGCAAACCTCGGCAACGATACCCAAGCTGTGCGTAATCATCAGCATGGACATATCGCGGTTGTTGATGAGGTCCTTCATCAGCTCCAGCACCTGCGCCTGAATGGTTACATCCAGTGCGGTGGTCGGTTCGTCGGCAATCAGCAGCTTGGGACTGCAGGCCAGCGCTATAGCAATAACTACACGCTGCTTCATACCGCCGGAGAACTGATGCGGATAGTCGTTGGCTCTTGCCTCGGCAATACCAACGAGCTTCAGCATATCCTTAGCCTTTTCCAGAGATTGCTCCGGAGTAAGGTTCTGGTGCAGCTCCAGACTTTCGGCAATCTGCTCGCCTACGGTCATAACAGGGTTCAGCGCAGTCATCGGGTCCTGGAAAATCATTGCCACGTCGTTACCGCGCATTTCCTCCAGCTCACGCTCGCTCATTTCGAGTACGTTTTTGCCTTCGAGCTTAATCGTACCGCTTTTGATAACTCCCGGAGGATCCGGAACAAGGTTCATGATAGACAGTGCGGTAGTAGTTTTGCCCGCACCGGTTTCGCCTACCAAGCCCAGAGTACGTTTTTTGCCGATAGCGATGTCAATGCCGTTGACAGCATGTACATCGCTGTCTTCTGTTTCGTAATGGACCACAAGGTCCTTAATATCTAATAATAAATCCATAATGCAGCCCCCTTATTTCTTCAGCTTAGGATCCAGCGCATCGCGCAGGCCATCGCCCAACAGGTTCAAGGCTAATACGGTAAACATAATAGCTAAACCGGGAATAACACAAATGTAGCTGGCATCACGAATATGACCTCTGCCGCCGGAAAGCAGCGCACCCCATTCGGGAGCAGGCGCCGGTACGCCGATACCCAAAAAGCTCAGTGAGGAAGCGGAAATAATAGTAGTACCGATCAGCAGAGTAGTCTGTACGATAATCGGAGACAGGCAGTTCGGCAGGATATGTCTGAGAATAATCTTCCAGGTGGGCAGGCCCATCGCATAAGAGGATTCAACATATTCCAAATCGCGCACTGTCATAACGGAAGCACGCACGATACGCGCATAGTTGGTTGCGCAGGAAATTGCCAGAGCAATAATCAGGTTGATGGTGCTGGTGCCCAGCAGAGATACGATTACTACTGCCTTCAGAATGTTAGGAATAGAGTAGAAAATATCAATACCGCGCATGATGATATCATCGGCCTTGCCGCCGTAGAAGCCGGCAATAGAGCCTAAAATAGTACCTACAATCAGACCGAAGCCTACGGAACCGATACCGATAGCCATGGAATAGCGTGCGCCGTACATAACACGTGCAAACAGGTCACGGCCGTATTCGTCGGTGCCGAACCAGTGCTCCCCGCTGGGAGGCTGCAGCTTAATAGCCAGGTTCTGACCGATAACGTCGGTTTCATAGTTGAATACCAAGGGACTTACCAGAGCGATAACGCACAGCAGTGCCAGAAAGGCCATGCCGATTACAGCGCCCTTATTTTTCAGCAGACGATGCCAGGTTTCCTGGAACATGGTGCGTCTTTTAGTTCTTTTCTTTGCAGCCATCTTCCTCACCCCTTCTTACTGTACTGTGCCTTGATACGCGGATCAAAGAATGCGTATACCAGATCGACAACCAGGTTAATCAGGCACATCAAAATAGAACACAGAATAATAGAACCTGTTACCATCGGAATATCACGTCTGGTAATAGATTCGTATACCAGACGGCCGATACCGGGCCAGCTGAATACGGTTTCAGCCAGTACGGAGCCGGTGATAACCAAAGACATTTGCAGACCGATAGCAGTGATAATAGGAATCAGTGCGTTTTTCAGACCATGCTTGTAGATTACACGATGTTCGCTGCAGCCTTTAGCACGCGCGGTGGTCATATAATCCTGACGCATAACGTCCAGCATGGAGGAACGGGTAATACGGGTAATCAAAGCTGCCAGACCGAAGCCTACGGTTACAGCAGGCAGAACCAGGCTCTTCCAGCCGAAGTTGCCGCCGGTCGGGAATAATCTCAGATGCAGAGCAAAGATAATAATCAGCATCAGTCCCAGCCAGAAGTTAGGCATGGAGGTACCGAACAAAGCGAAAATCATGCCTGCGGTATCCTTCCAGGTGTTCTGGTGGATAGCGGTGTAGATGCCCAGAGGAATGGATACCAGAGTAGCGATAATAACAGCAGCGCCACCCAGATACAGGGTGTTCGGCAGATATTGGAAGAAGGTATGGAATACGTCCTTGTTGGTTACATAGGATTTGCCCATATCACCTACAAGCATACCTCTCATATAGTTAAAATATTGCAGCAGGAAAGGCTGGTCCAGACCAAGATCATGGCGGATCTGATCAATCATTTCCTTCGAAGCGCCGTCGCCGGCAATCATCATTGCGGGGTCGCCCTCAGTAAGACTCATTGCCCAGTAAATCAGAAAAGAGGTTACTAAAATTACCGGAATCAAACTGAGGAGTCTGTTGACAACATATTTAAGCATTCAACAAAGCTCCTTTCCGTAGAACTCAAATAAAAGGTGCTATGATAAAACAAGAGAGGACTACGCCTCCCTTGTTTTACGCCTTTGTAAATTTTTCAGCAAAATTATTTAGCGATATAAGCATGACGCCAATCGTGGTTGCCGCCGCCGTAGAAATATTGACCTTTCAGGTCTTTATTGTAGGCAACTACCAGGTTAGCAATGTACAGAGGAACCTGCGGGCATTCGTCAACCAGGTATTTTTGCAGCTCAACGCCAGCTTCCATACGTTTGTTCTGATCCTTCAGGGTTGCAACATCATCAATCAGCTTGTCAGCCTTCGGATCGGAGAAGTGATGATAGTTGGAGCCGGAACCGGTGTAGAACAGGTCGCGATATACAAAGTCAACCTTGGAGTCTTCGTTCCAACGCCACAGGAACAGGCTTTGTTTGCCGTCCTTGCAGGCAGCCTTCAGAGCAGCTTGCTCCATCGGAACCAGATCTACGGTAATACCGATTTGTGCCAGGTTAGCTTGGATAACAGTTGCAATCTGCTCATAGGGAGCGCCGGTTGCATAGGTCAGAGTGGTTTTGATAGGACCGGTTACGCCGGATTCCTTCATCAGCTGTTTAGCACGCTCCAGATTGTAGTCATAGCCGGGCATTTCATCATAGAAGCCCCACAGACCACGGTTCAAAATGGTTTTTTGCAGAGTGCCTTTGCCATTCAGAGCAGCGTCCAGAACGGATTTCTTATCGATTGCGCAAGCAACGGCCTGACGCAGTTTTTGGTTATCCCACGGTTTCTTTTCAACATTGAATGCGAAGTAGAACAGACGGGTACCGGGTTGTTCGTAAACAGTGATATTCTTGTCATCCTTCAAGAATTTCAGATCGCTGATAGGCGGATTTACGCATACATCGATTTCGCCGGCCTGCAGAGCCATTACGCGAGCAGAAGCCTCAATCATCGGACGGAATTCGATGATATCGGATACGCCGGGAGCAAAGTTTTCGGTTGCAGGCAGGTTGTTGCCCCAATAATCCTTAACCTTGGTCAGACGGCAGTATTCGCCTTGAACCCATTTGTCATATTTGTAAGGGCCGGTGCCGATAAGCCACGGCTCTTTTACGCCGTCATCATAAGCCTTTTTGGATTGGATGGACAGAGGAACGGAGGACAGAGATTGAATGAACTCGTTGTTATAGGAGCTGATTTCGATTTCAATCTGATATTTGTCTTTAACGGTAGATTTTACATAGCCTGCCAGAGCGGATTTGATAACGTTTTTCATTGCCATATCCAAGGTGAATTTAACGTCATCTGCAGTCATCGGAGTCTTTTTACCGTCGTTGAAGTATACATCCTTACGCAGGTTCATGATGATATGGGTATCATCTACGAACTTCCAGTCGGTAGCCAGACCGGGGCCGAAACGCTCCTTGCCTTGAGAGCCGTTATTGAAGAATACCAGAGTCTGGTGAGTGTTCTTCAGAATAACGTTGTTGGCAGCGTCCTGTTGTTTTTGCAGGTTAAGGTTGTTGATATCGGCATCGGTACCGATAACCAGCTTCTCCTTGTGTGGAGTACTGCCGTTGTCAGCTTTTTTGTCATCGCCGCCACAGCCTGCAACAGCCATAGCAAGAATCATCAAAGCTGCCATGATGAGCACTAATAATTTTTTCATAATGCACCTTCCTTTCAAAATTGCATTTAATGACTACATCCATTGTACACTATGAGCGAACTTTACGCAAGACACAATTTTGTCAATAGTTCTACACTTTTAGTTCATCGTTTGAATTTCTCTGCCCTAAAATACTTTTACAATAATAAATGCGCAGCCAAACTGCGACTGCGCATTATAAAACACTGTTCTTATATGAAGGACTGCTCTTACATCATCTTCAAAAACTTGTCATACATAGCCAAAAAGCCCTGCATAAAGCTCTTGGCCTTCGCCAGATCCTCTACATCCGGATGGCTGGCTGCAGCAGCCCAACGGGCTTCGCTCTCGGGACTGGGGCTGTGCGGGCTGCCTGCCGGCATCTTGCGCATCATGGCAATCAGCGCCGGGTCAATCGCACCGCGGATAGATAAAGTACCCAGTACCTTGCAGTCCTTGTTCATTAATACGCCTGCATTTACTAGGGAGCTTACAGCGTGGTCGCTCGCCGGGTCTGCACCCAAGGTTTGGAACAGCACTACCTTTTTGCCGTGCAAATTCTCCAAATATTTTTTCATCTTCGCATTCGGTGCGCCCTTGTCAACCCAGTATCCTGCCACAACAACAGCGAAGTCATCCGCAGCCGGAGCAGCGTCAACCTGCGCCAGCACGCAGCGTTCGCCTGCAGCCTCGGCCAAAGCCTTGGCAACCTTTTCCGTATTACCGGTTTTGCTGTCATAAACGATTAAAATGTCCTGCATAGTAGTACACTCCTTTTATTTCATATTCTTCATAATGCCCATCATCTTCTGGCCTGCCTGCTCCATCAGTCCCGGTTTGCCGTAAAGTGCGCACTCCGCAGCTGTCAGCAGCACTCTGTCCATCTGACGATAGTAATATTTTCCCTTCGCCGTAAAGTAATACTTGCCATCCACTGCGTAAAGCAGGTCCAAAAGCTCCCACTGCTCCAAAAGCGGCGCAAGCAGGCTTTCCCAATCCGCATCGCTATACTGCTTCAGCAAAGCAAAATCAAGCTTGCCCGCATCACACTGTCCGGAAAGCTTTTCCAGCAGCAGATAATTTTCGTTATGCTTGCCCATGCCCATAACGGCGTACTGCCCGGACGTAGCCTTTTTTACATAGTCGCTTCGGTCCATAGTCTTCATATAGTTATACATTCCCATGTGACCGCCGCAGGCCGCACCGCAGGTAATGATATTCGCACCGCTCTTCACCAGCGTATTGTAACCGCTGCGTTCATCCTCGCGCATTGCCCAATGGCAGCAGCTCAGCGCCTTGGCCCCCTGCTCTGCAAGCAACGCATCGGCAGCAACGAACATTTCCGCCAGCATTCTGTCGTTATATTCGTATTTGATGTTGCCCTTGGCAATCGCCTGACCTAAGGGAGATTTAGGCATAATCTGCAGCTTGTACAAATCCATACCGCTCACGCCGCAGGCCAGCGCCGTTCCGATATCGTTCAGCAGCATGGCCTGCGTCTGGCCGTTCAGGCCGTAAATCAGGTCGATAATAACCTTGACGCCTTTAGCTGCCACCTCTTCGAGCTTGCCCGTTACCTCTTCCTTGGCATTAAGCCTGCCTAAGGAGCGGCGCAAATGCGTATCAAAGGCCTGAACGCCAAAGCTGAAGCGGTTCACGCCGCCGTCAATGCAGGCAGCGAGCTTATCCGCCGATAAATCATAGATACTGCTTTCAAAGGTTACCTCACAATCATCCGCCAGCTTTGCTACACTGTGAATTTTATTCAGCAGCGCACTGATTTGCGCCGGATTGAGCACCGACGGTGTGCCACCGCCAAAGAAAACAGCTTCCGGTCTTTGTTTGGCAAATACACCCTGCTGCTGCAGGAAATCCAGCTCTGCCAAAAGCGCCTGCACATATTCTTCCACCTGTTCTGCCTCAAAGGGATTGCGGTAAAAGCTGCAGTAGGAGCAGCGCAGATTGCAGAACGGAATATGCAGATACAGCGCTGTAGGCTGCTGCGGCTGCAAAGCAAACTCCTGCAGCATCGTCCCGGCCATCATCCCCGGCAACGGTTTGGTCTTGCGCGGAACGTAGGTCAAATCCTTAAAGCTGACTTCTACAGCCGACGCACCATGCTCGCCGGCAAGAGCCTTATAATCATCGCGCTCATAAAACGCCTGAATATTTTTTGCATAATCAGTCATCAGCCTACTCCTTTACTACATCAGGGTACATTTTTGCTGCCATGTAGCGCACTGCCTTAGGATATTCCAACCCCGGATTGAGCAGGAACAAATCATCAGGCAGGAAAAATACCTGCTTATTTTTTACTGCGTCGATAGATTGCCATGCTTCATTATTCATAATCTCCAGCTTGGGATTGCCCTCAGCATCACGCGGCGCACCCATAGAGGTGATAAAAATTACCTGCGGATTTTTCTCCAGCAAATCCTCTAAGCTGTAGGGAGCCTTGTCAGGCTGAGTTCCCATCGGTCCGCTGACAGGTTTGGTTTCGCCCTGTACTACGTTGCGCAGTTTAAGCATTTTGGCACAGCAGCCGGCAATGCTCGTTTCCTTTTCCATAGTAATGCCCATGCTGGTGGTGTGCAGAATCGCTACGCTGCGCTCGCTTTTAGGCAGCTTGCTTACTGTAGCATTGATATCCTTATCGAGATTTGCCACAACCTTCTGTGCCTTGTCATCCTTACGCATTATTTTGCCTATGGTAAGCATGCTGTGCTTAACATCCTCATAAGATTTCAGATTCAGCACAACAATAGGAATATTGTTGGATTCCAAGGTATGCAGATAACGCTCGTGCATGCCCTTGTAAGCAATTACCAGATCAGGCTTCAGCTCCACGATTTTTTCTACATTGATATTAAAGATAAAGCCTACCTCGACAGCATCCTTGGCAAAAGCGGGCACCTTGCCTACCTGTGTTTTGGCACGGCCAACAACCTTGCCATCTACTGCCTCCACCAGCTCTAAAAAAGACGGTGACAGAACAACAATTCTTTCGGGCACCTTTTTCAAGGTAACAATACGCTGGTTATCATCGGTGATTTTTATTGCGGAGCCTGAACCGGAGCTGCCGGTTAGCGGTGAGCAACCGCTTATACATAAGCATACCATAAGAACTGTAAAAATGAAACTGAAAATTTTTCTCATAATACTTCCTCGTTAGGCAAACAAAGCAGGCCATCGGGCCTGCTTTATTTGTTCTTTTACTTTACCGCTATGTTTAGAATTTATATTCCATACCAACTCTGTACAAGCGACCGAGATTGCCGTCAGAATACGGGCCAAAGTTCTGGTGATTGCTGATGTTGTCAATGCCCAGATAAATCTTGGTATCCTTGTTGAGATGTCTGGAAGCCATGATATTGGCAATGGTGAAGTCCTTGGTTTCGTAAACAAAGTTGCCCATGGTGCTCTTATCGCCATTATTGAAGTAGTAGCCGATGTTAGATACAAGGTCAAAGCTCAGGTCCCAAGCATAAATATTTTCCGGCTGATAGGAAACACCGAAGGTTACCTGATGCTTAGCTCTGTCTTTCAGACGGGTTCCATTAGTTTTGTCTTTAGCATCCAGGAAGGTGTAGCCGGCATTCAAATAAATATTCTTGCCCAGTCTGTGAGAACCGTACAGCTCTACGCCCTGCAGAGTTGCTTCGGGAATATTCTTGTACGCCATAACTTGGTCGCCATTAACGCCCGGATACAAATCCTGATCATCATCAGTCAGTTTACCTGTCCAGTAGGTGCTGATCAAGTCCTTAACTTCACTTCTGAATACGCCCAGATGAACTGTAGATCTGTCGCCCCAGTCCTTCTCAACGGACAATTCATAGCTTAGGGATTTTTCCGGTTTCAGATCAGGGTTACCAACATAGAATTGTCCCGGACCACCAGGATTTTGAGCATACATTTCCCAGAAAATGTACAAGTCGTTTACAGTCGGAGTTTTATAGCCCTGGCCTACTACAGCCTTAACACGAACGTCATCGGCAGCATTATAGGTTGCAGCCAGGTTGCTGGTCAGCTTGTTGCTAAACTGATCACTATGGTCAAAACGTACGGAAGGAATAAGCAGCCATTTATCATCTGGTCTGAATTCGTCCTGTACATATGCTGCCATATAATTAATAGCGGCCTTGTCAAAAGCATCATGAGCAGTAGGACCACTCAAAGACGTACTTGCTTTCTTTAAGCGGGTTCCTTCACTCTCATCCTTACGATATTCAAAACCAGCGGTAAGCTTGTTCTTGTCACCCAGATTAAAGGTATCCTTACCTTCGATAACGCTTAAGGTACGTTTTATTGTATCAATCTTAGGAGCTTGCAGCTTCCATTGTAAGTGATGCCCACCCGTCGTCATGCGGGTAAGATTTTGATTTTTATAGTTCTTATCAAAAACTGATTTATAAGCTCTGAACATCCAGTCCTGCTTATCATCAGAACCCTGATAAGTAACAGCATAGTCTGTGCGCTTAATATCATTCCAGATTGTTTGAATTTTATCCTGATATGGTGTCATAGGCTTTATCGGAGCCCCTGAAGCAGCCATAAACGTTCTATTTGGTGAACCCTTTTTCTGAGTCTCTTCCTTGAATCTGCTAAAATCAAAGCCAAGTTTATTGCCATTATCAAAGGTATAGCCAACATTTACTGATAACGGCCTTTCTTCACCATAAAAATTATAATCTCCGTAGGAGCCAGCAGGTGCTTTATCACTTGGATTTAATGTATCATAAGGTCTGCTGTTATTCAAACCAGCATTAATCTTATAGGTGTAATTCTTCTCAGCTCCCTGCAGATAAAGATTACTCTTATAGCCTGCACCCTTACCATTTTCGTACCAGCCATGTTCATAATTAATTACAGCAGTTGTCTTGTTAGGTGTTTTAGTAACAACGTTGATAACACCGCCCATAGCATCACTGCCGTACAGTGCACCAGCTGGACCGCGGATAATTTCGACTCTTTCAACATCCTCCATACGGATACGGTCTACGTCCCAAGCGTTGGCAGAGTTGTAAGCAGCCTCACCGCCTAAACGCTTGCCGTCAACCATAATCAGTACGTGACGGGATTCACTGCCGCGGATGCTGACATTGCTGCGTCCCTGGAAATCGTTGAATACATTAACGCCCAAAGCACCCTTTAAGGCATCATGCAAGGTTTTAGCCTGTGTCTGCTCCAGCTTTTTGCTGTCGACAACTTGAACTGCCGACGGAGCTTCCTTCACTGACATCTCGGTTCTGGTTGCGGTAACAACCATAGTGTCCAAGGAAAACTCCTGCAAATTCTCTTCAGCGGCGAACGCTGTCCCCCCCCAAAGTACGCTGCCGGTCAACAGGGTTGTCAGGACTAACTTGGAAAGATCTTTTTTCTGCATACTCATACCACTCCTTAAAATATATACCAATCACAGCTATGACAGATTAAACTTCGGCAAAGTCCGCCATAGGCAAAACCAGTCATTTTTACATATGTTTATTCAAATATGTGTATTTTTTTGTATTATTATCTGTTTTCGGAACTATTACTGTTTACAAGTATATCATTTAAAGACTAATGAGTCAAGAAAAGTATGAAAACTGTTGCAATTTATTTTTACGTAAAAATATTAAAACCAACAAAAAATTTTACATGATACGAAGCAGAATATTTTTTATTCCATTTACCTGTTGCAGACAACAAAAAAGACTCCCAATTTCTTGGAAGCCTTGAATTGCAGTTGGTGGCGGCGCACGGATTCGAACCGCGGACACTGCGGGTATGAACCGCATGCTCTAGCCAACTGAGCTACGCCGCCATTTGGAGCTGATGACCAGGATTGAACTGGTGACCTTATCCTTACCAAGGATACGCTCTGCCGACTGAGCTACATCAGCATATAAAGTTGGTTGCGGGGGGCGGACTTGAACCACCGACCTTCGGGTTATGAGCCCGACGAGCTACCAACTGCTCCACCCCGCGATGAAAGTTGGTGGATGGGGTTGGATTCGAACCAACGAAGCGAAACGCGGCAGATTTACAGTCTGCTCCCTTTAACCACTCGGGAACCCATCCATAGGCAACATAGATATTATATTATAGTGAGATACTTTTGTCAAGCAAAAACTAAAAAATTATTTAAGCTTCTGACGCAGCGCCTCAAACATAACTATACCGGCAGCCATAGCCACGTTCAGCGATTCCGCACGTCCTTGCATAGGGATAAAGACGCGCTTGTCTGCTGCCGCCAGCAAAGCAGGACTCACGCCGTTGGCCTCATTGCCCATAACGAAAGCCAGACGTCCCTGCAAATCAGCCTTGTACAAATTATCCGCACCGTCCAGGCAGGTAACCAGCAGCTCATAGCCGGCCTTACGTGCTGCCTGCACCAACAGCTCCTCGCTCAAACCGCTCAGCACCGGCAGGTGGAACAGCGAGCCCATGGAAGCACGCACGGTTTTCGGCGCATAAATATCAGCGCAGCCCTGCAAGAGCAGCAGGCCGCCTACGCCGGCAGCATCCGCAGTTCGCAGCATGGTACCGATATTTCCCGGGTCCGTAACCCTGTCCAGAACAAGCAGCATTTTGCCGGATGCCAGAAACTCATCCAGACGCTTGCTGCGCATTTCACACACAGCAATAATTCCCTGCGGCGTTTCGGTATCGGCAATTTTTTTCAGCACCTTGTCGCTCACACAGACGAGCTTAATCTGCTTGGCCGCAGCCTCTTCTAGCACAGCACGGGTGCGGTCATCCTCAATCGCAGTATAAAAAATGCTCTGCACAGCGCCGTAACGCACTGCTTCTTCCACAGTACGCAGGCCCTCCGCCAAGAACAGGCCCTGCTGCTGACGATATTTCTTCTGCTTCAGCTCCGCTGCAGCCTTCACCATTGGGTTTTGCAATCCGGTAAGTTCCATCTTGTTTCTCCTCTATACGTAGTCACATTACTTTTCTACTATTATACTAATATATTTAAGCCAACGTCAATCAGCCATTTATTATAATGAAAAAAGCTGTAAAAAGAACGACGCTGGTAATGATTGTCAATGAATTGAACAGGCTGGCCAGCTGTACATTTGCTCCCAGCTTCTCTACAAAAATCGGGCCGATAATCGTGCAGGGTGCCATAAACGCCAGCGCAATCACATAATTTATCTCCTGCTTGAAAGGCGCCAGATAAATAAAAGCAGCGGCGCATAAAAGCGATATTGCATAACGCACACTGAACAGCTCCTTGACATAGCCCATCGCCTTCTTATCCAGCTTAATTTCAAACATCATACCAATCATCAGCATACTCAAAAACGGGTTGCCTGTGCCTACAATCTCCGTAAACGTATACACGCTCTTAGGGAAGTGGAAGCCTGCCAGCGACAGCAGCAGCATACTGATATAAACAACAAACGGCACCGAATGCAGCAGCTTGTCCGTAATATTCTTCATGCTGAATTTGTCCTTGCGTCCGTCCGCATAACCGATGCAGGAGGCCGTCAGCGCATAGGTCATACCTGTACACATAATCGAATTACCCACGTCGAACATACACAGACCGACTACAGCAAAGGGCGTTAAAAAGGCCTGAGCAAACGGCAGCGTAAAGCAGCCTACATTATAACCCGCAAGGCTGAAGATATAGAAAATCTTGGTAGCCGGCGTATCACCGCGTGTCAGCATCAGAGATACAAAAAGCATCATCAGATTGCCGAATAAGCCTAAAAAGACGGCAGCGATTAGCGAAAAATCCATCTCAAAATGTGCAAAGCTGTTGATTACGGCACAGGGCAGCGTAATATTCAAAACAATTTTGCTTACGACCTGATAGTCGGTCGGTGAAAAAAAGCCGCGGCGTTTGCAGATATAGCCTATAAGTATGATGAGCACAAAGGCCAGGGCTTTACTTAAAACTACTAACATAAAACTAAACCCCTCACAAATTACAAAAAAACCTGCTCCCGTGCACACACAGGAGCAGGCTCAGACCAGCGCCTACGCACCAGTCAGTATTTACTTTTCTCTTACAGAGCAGCTTTAGCAGCTTCTACCAGCTTAGCGAAAGCAGCAGAGTCATAGATAGCCATGTCAGCCATAACTTTGCGGTTCATTTCGATGCCAGCTTTAGTCAGGCCGCAGATGAAACGGCTGTAGCTCAGGCCGTTAGCACGGGTAGCAGCGTTGATACGAGCGATCCACAGACGACGGAACTCGCGTTTTTTAGCGCGACGGTCACGACGAGCATAGGACAGAGCTTTCATTACCAGCTCGTTAGCTTTTTTGAATTGTTTGCTGCGGGAACCATAGTAACCTTTAGCCAGTTTCAGAATGTGTTTATGACGACGATGAGCGGTTACGCCCACTTTAACTCTTGCCATTGTTAGTATCCTCCTTTAAATCTCTTAATTATGCGTACGGGAGCATTTTTGCTACATGCTCTTTGTCAGTCTTGTGCACCAGAGCTGCTTTACGCAGGTTTCTCTTACGTGCAGGAGATTTATGTTCGAGAATGTGGCTCTTGAAGTTTTTAAAATGTTTGAATTCACCAGAAGCGGTTTTTTTGAAGCGCTTTGCAGCAGCTCTACGGGTTTTCATTTTCGGCATTGTGATTTCCTCCTCTATTATTTAGCAGGTTTCGGCGCAACAATCATAATCATGTTTTTGCCTTCTAATTTTGGAACTCTTTCTACGACGGCAATTTCTTTCAACTGCTGTGCCATACGATTCAGCAGCACCTCGCCAAGCTCAGGATGAGACAGTTCGCGGCCACGGAACATGATGGTAACTTTTACCTTATCGCCATCTTCCAGGAAACGTACTGCATTCTTATACTTAACATTGAAGTCGTGGTCCTCGATACCGGGACGCAACTTAACTTCTTTAATGTCGAAGGTCTTTTGTTTCTTACGAGCTTCTTTTTCGCGTTTTTGCTGCTCGTAACGATACTTGCCATAATCCATAATCCGGCACACAGGCGGTTTTGCTGTCGGAGCAATTTCGACTAAGTCCAGATGATTTTCTAATGCAAGCTTCAGAGCGTCACGGCTGGACATAATGCCGAGCTGTTCGCCCCCATTGGCAATAACACGCACTTCACGCGCACGAATTTCTTCGTTAATACGCAAGCTTTCCTTACTTATAACAATTCACCTCCATGAACATCAGATAAGCAATTACTGCTTATAAAATCTGTAACATATCAGATATAAGCAAAATAAAAAAGCGGGCAGAACAAATTCCACCCGCATGAATATCATATCCAACCCTGTCGAGCGTTTGCCGCAAGGTGAGAAGCGAGTGGCTTCTGCTTTGTTACTAGAATATGATAACACATAGCCCGATAAGTGTCAAGCTATTTACAGTTTTTATTTAAAAAGATTTTTGATTTTATTGAAGAAGCTCTTTTCCTCGGGGCTGATATTATCCTTGCTGATTTCACCGAAGCTGCGCAGTGCTTCCTTCTGCTTTTCGTTCAGCTTAGTCGGCACAACTACCTTAATGCGAACCAGCTGATCACCGCGCTGACCGCCGCGCAGGCTGGGAATACCCTTCCCCTTCAGGCGCAGCACCTTACCGGGCTGAGTGCCTTCGGGAACCTTAACGGTTACCTGACCATCCAGCGTAGGAACCTTGATCTCAGCGCCCAGGGTTGCCTGTACGATATTGACAGGTACCTCGCACAGAACAGTAGTGCCATCACGTTCAAAGAACTTGTGTGGCTTCACGTACAGATATACGTAAAGATCACCGCTCTGACCGCCCTTAGCACCGGCCTCACCCTCGCCGCTTACGCGCAGACGGGAGCCGTTATCTACACCTGCAGGAATTTTTACCTTCAGGCGTTTATTCTTCTTCACAGTACCCTTGCCGCGGCATTCCTTACAAGGGTTGGAAATAATCTTGCCTTCGCCGTGGCACTTGGAGCACGGACGCTCATTTACCATCTGACCGAACATGGTGTTCTGGGTGAAGCGTACATAGCCGGAGCCGTGACATTCAGGACAGGTTTCAACCTTGGAGCCGGGTTCTGCACCATCACCGTGGCAATGGTCGCAGGTTTCGTCGCGATACAGATTGATTTCCTTTTCTACGCCGAATGCTGCCTCTTCAAAGGTAATTTCCATATCAAAGCGCAAATCCGCACCGCGCTGCGGGCCCGCTTCGCGGCCGCCGCGACCGCGTCCCTGGCCGCCGAAGAACATATCGAAAATATCATCCATGCCTCCGCCGCCAAAGCCACCGAAGCCTCCGCCGAACGGATTACCGCCGGCGCCGCCGGCAGTCTGCGCCTGTTCGAAGGCATCAGGGCCAAGCTGGTCATACTGCTGGCGCTTCTGCTCATCGGAAAGGACGCTGTAAGCCTCATTGGCTTCCTTGAATTTGTTCATGGCTTCTTCGTTGCCCTTATTACGGTCAGGATGATATTTCAGGGCCAGTTTACGGAATGCTTTTTTTATTTCGTCCTGGGAAGCTGTTTTGCTTACTCCCAGTACCTCATAATAATCTCTCTTAGCCAAAACAGGCGCCTCCTAAAACTTTTCTAACGAATATTATTTAAGCATATAATGCCCAGATGCATGATGGCGGTTGCCACAGCAGCTGGGCACTAATATTATATTACTTTTTTACGTCTGCATCAATAACACAGATGGTTCTTTTCACCCAACCCGAAGGCTGGTGAGAAGGTATCAGATGCTAGGCGAAACGACGACGGCGTACTTTTAGTACGTCGAGGAGTCCTAACAACGCAGACGGTGCTTTATAGACAGGATTATTTCTTGTCGTCGTCAACAACTTCAGCGTCAACTACGTCGTCGTCAGCTTTTTTAGCACCCTGAGCACCTGCAGCGCCTTGTGCGCCCGCAGCACCCTCTTGTGCCTGAGTTTCTTTGTAAAGCTCAGCGCTCAGCTCGTACAGCGGTTTGGTCAGAGCTTCGGTATCAGCTTTAATCTTGTCGAGATCGTCACCCTTCATGGTTTCTTTCAGGGTGTCAACTGCAGCTTTAACCTTAGCGATTAATTCATCCTTGCCTTTGCCTTCCATGTCTTTCATGGTCTTTTCAGCCTGATAGCACATGTTGTCGGCCTGGTTGCGAACTTCTACGCCTTCTTTGCGTTTCTTATCAGCTTCAGCGTTAGCTTCTGCTTCTTTAACCATTCTGTCTACTTCGTCCTTATCAAGGGTGCCGGAGGAGGTAATGGTAATCTTTTGTTCTTTACCGGTGCCAAGGTCTTTAGCGCTTACGTTAACGATACCGTTAGCATCGATGTCGAAGGAAACTTCGATTTTAGGAATTCCACGCGGTGCAGCCGGGATGCCGGACAGCTCGAAGCGGCCCAGAGTTTTGTTGTCTGCAGCCATTTCACGTTCGCCTTGCAGAACATGGATATCAACGGAAGGCTGGTTATCTGCAGCGGTAGAGAATACCTGTTTCTTAGAGGTCGGGATAGTGGTGTTACGGTCGATAATCTTGGTGAATACACCGCCGAGGGTTTCAATACCCAAGGACAACGGAGTTACATCCAGCAGCAGTACGTTGCCGGTACCTTCTTCACCGGAGAGAACGCCAGCCTGGATAGCAGCACCTACTGCAACGCATTCGTCCGGGTTAACTCCTTTGTAAGGCTCTTTGCCCATGAATGCTTTGATAGCAGCCTGTACAGCCGGGATACGGGAAGAACCGCCGACCAGGATTACTTTGCTGATATCGCTTGTGGAAAGACCTGCATCGCTCATGGCCTGACGAACAGGGCCCATGGTGCGTTCAACCAGATCGGCAGTCATAGCTTCGAATTTAGCACGGGTCAGGTCCATATCCAGATGTTTCGGGCCGTCAGCACCTGCAGTAATGAACGGCAGGTTGATGTTGGTGCTCATAACGCCGGACAATTCGATTTTAGCTTTTTCAGCAGCCTCACGCAGACGTTGCATAGCCATACGGTCGGTAGAAAGGTCAATGCCTTCAGCTTTCTTGAATTCGTCAACCATCCAGTCCATGATTTTCTTATCGAAGTCATCGCCGCCCAGATGAGTATCACCGTTGGTTGCTTTTACTTCGAATACGCCGTCGCCGACATCCAGAATAGATACATCGAAGGTGCCGCCGCCGAGGTCGTATACCATGATGGTATGGTCGTCGGTTTTATCAATGCCGTATGCCAGAGAAGCAGCGGTAGGCTCGTTGACGATACGCAGAACATCGAGGCCTGCAATCTTGCCTGCGTCTTTAGTAGCCTGACGTTGGCTGTCATTGAAGTATGCCGGAACAGTGATAACTGCCTGGGATACGGTTTCGCCCAGATAAGCCTCTGCATCAGCTTTCAGTTTTTGCAGAATCATTGCGGAAATTTCTTCCGGGGAATATTTTTTGTCATCGACAGTTACTCTGTAAGAGCCTTCGCCCATGTGACGTTTGATGGAGCTGATGGTTCTGTCAGGGTTGGAAACTGCCTGACGTTTTGCCAGCTGACCAACAAGACGCTCGCCGTTTTTAGCAAAGCCTACAACAGACGGGGTTAAGCGGCTGCCTTCCTGGTTAGTGATGACGGTAGGTTCGCCGCCTTCCATAACTGCAACAACACTATTAGTAGTACCTAAGTCAATACCAATTACTTTAGCCATGATTTTTATCCTCCTGATTACTATCCTTCGGTGATGCGGCAAATGCCACATTTTTACCGAATCGATGTGATATATTTTTTTAATTTATTGTGAAGAGCACGCCAGCTTTATTCGTTGGTGTTTACTCTAACCTTACTGTGACGGATAACCTTGTCACCCAGCTTATAGCCTTTTTCGAAAACCATATCTACGATTTCATCATCCAGCTCCGGATTATGACCGCGCATTACAGCTTCGTGGATATTCGGGTCAAACTTGGCATTTTGAGCTTCAATTTCTTCTACCTTCAGATCCTTGAAGGCATCTTCAAACTGACGGCGGATTTTTTTCATACCGTCGACAACTGCATCCACATTATCGCCCTTTTCGACGCTTGCTTCAGCACGCTCAAAATTATCTAAAACCTTTAAGAACTTGCCAACCACATTTGCTGTTACAAAGGTGGAAAGCTGTTCCTTTTCTATATTGGTGCGACGGCGGAAGTTTTCAAAATCGGCCTGCAATCTCAACAAACGATTTTGCAGCTCTTCGATTTTGGCATCCTTCGGGTCAACCTCAGGCTCAGCGGCTTCCTCCGCATTTTTTTCATCTTCAGCTTTTTCAGCTTCTGCAGCTTCCGCAGTTTCCTGTTCGGCAGCCTTCGCTTCCGCAGCCTCCTGCTCAGCCTGTTTTTCTTTCATTTCATTATCCTGCAAGGCTCTTCCTCCTTAGTTTTATTTATTGTCGGGCTTTTGCTCGAACATCGTTTTCAAATACTTATGCAGGTAATCCATTACGGTAATTACCTTGCCGTATTCCATACGCGTCGGGCCAAGAACTGCCATCGTACCGACTATCTGACCGTTAAGACGGTAGGTTGCCTGTACCATGCTGCAATCCTGAATGCCGGTGAATTTGTTTTCACTGCCAATCGTGATCTTCAGTCCGCTGTCCTCGCCTGCCTTCAGCAAATCGCGTACTACGCGCTCCTCTTCAAGGATACCCAGAAGATTCTTCACACGCTCCACATCGCGGAATTCCGGTTGGTTAAGCAGCTGCTTGGTGCCACCCAGGAAAACCTTTTGCTGCTGGTATTTCTGACGCATCTGGCGGATGGACTGTACCAGCGATGTGAACAGCAGCTTATCATCTGCTATATTGGTATGCACCGCCTGCAGCAGGTCCTCGGTAATGTTCGCCAGCGCTCTGCCCTCCAGCAGTCTGCTGACGCGTCCTGCCATGTAGTCCAGCTCCTCCGGCCGCATTCCCAAAGGAATTTCTACCACGCAATTGGCCACATTGCCGTCATCTGTTACAATGCACAGGATGGCATGGTGCTCATCCAGAGGTAAAAACTTCATATAACGGAAGCACGCACCGGCATCACGGTTAGCCAGCACCATTGAAACATTCTTCGTCATCCGGGAAAGGATTTTAGCCGTTGACTGGAAGATTTCATCAATGCTTCTGCGTCTTTCGCTGAACCAGCCGTTAATCAGTGCTCTGTCATTATCTGTCAGAGTGCCCGGCTCAACAAGCGAGTCAACATAAAGACGATAAGCCTGAGCCGACGGTACACGTCCGGCCGAGGTGTGCGGCTGCTCCAGATAACCCAGGAGCTCCAGGTCACTCATCTCGTTACGGATGGTCGCTGGACTGAGGCCCAAATCATATTTGCGGGCAATCGTCCTTGAACCTACAGGCTCAGCAGTTGAAATATAATCCTCAATTATGAGCTGGAGAATTTTTTTCTTTCTTTCGTTTAACATATTCCCACCTCATTTGATTGTTAGCACTCTATCATTAGGAGTGCTAACATCTTGATATTAGAATAGCACTAGCCTACTTTATTGTCAACACCTTTTTTATTTATTTTTAAGTTATCACAAAAACTTCAAATATTTGATTGCCGACCTCCATACCACGCTCTGTCAGGCGCAGTCTTTGCGTGCTTGCATCATACGCAATAAGCTTTTGTTCAAACAGCGGCGCCAGCTCGAAGGCAAAGCGCTGCAGCACATCAACGCCAAAGCGCTCGCGTGCCTCCGCCAGGCTCGCGCCTTTGCTGCGGCGCAGTCCCATGAACATGAACTCCTCCAACAGCTCTGCGCAAGATAATTCTTCTACATTATATAATGCACTTGCACGTAAATCGTCACCGCCGAAGCTTTGCAGCTGCCCGATATATTCCTTTACCGTACTAAGCCCGGTACGCCGTCTTTGCCCATCAAAGCCGCAGGCAGCAGCGCCGAAGGCCATGTAGGGATGATATTCCCAGTAAACGGTATTATGGCGTGAATACTGTCCGTTTTTCGCGTAGTTGGAAATTTCGTAGCGCTCAAAGCCACGCTCGCGCAAAAAACTCTGCACCAGCTCATACATGTCCGCCGCAGTATCGTCATCAGGCAAAGTTATTCTGCCCTTGTCCACAAGGCTTGCCAACGGCGTGCCATCCTCCACAATCAGGCCATAAACAGAAATATGCTCTATGCCCGTATCGGCCAAACGCTCCAGCGTATCCTGCAGGCTGGTAAGCGTCTGCGACGGCAGGCCGTAAATCAAATCCGCACTGATGCGTGCGAAGCCTGCTTTGCGTGCCAATGCCAACGCCTCCAGTGCCTGCTGTGCGTTGTGAATGCGTCCTATCGCCCGCAGCTCGTCATCCTGCAGCGACTGTACGCCGAAGCTGATGCGGTCAAAGCCAAGGCTGCGCAATGTCTGCAGCTTGGCTAAATCCGCCGTGCCGGGGTTCACCTCAATCGTTGCCTCGCAGGGCTGCTGCCAAAAGCCGTACTGCTTCAATGCATTCACCATCTTAGCAATACATTCCGTAGGCAGCACGCTCGGCGTACCGCCGCCAAAGTAAATGCTGGCGTTCGCCGCCATGTTTGCCGCCTCAGCCGCACGCAGGGCGATTTCTTTGCACACAGCATCGGTATAATCACGCTTTGCCTGCTCGCCAAAGCCGGCATAAGAAGCAAAATCGCAGTACAAGCATTTCTGTACGCAAAACGGTATATGCAGATAAAGCGCCTGATATTGCTTCCATGGCTGCACATTTTTATTTTCCATCATCATTTATCCTCTCCGTATCTTGAAAAAACGCCGCCACAGAAATTACTGCAGCGACGCCTAAGCAAATTTATTTTCCCTTTTTATAGAACCATTTTTTATACGCAAAAAAGACAGCGCCCACAACCAAGATCAAAATCGTTAATCTTTGGCTATGCTCCTGGAAATTAACTACATCATGACCGATGACAACCTCCAACGCCGTAGAAGGAAATTTGCCGATAAGGTTAGCAATAATGTAATCACGCGCACTCATGCTGCTCACAGCACCCACCGCCGTCAAAATGCCTGACGGAAAATACGGCAGCGCCCTGGCGAAGGCCATCCACTCCAGGCCGTGCTTGCTGCTTGCCTCATCAATGGATTTCAGCGAGTTGCTTTTTTCAATCAGCTTCTGCGCCGTATCACGGAAGAAGAAGCGCATCAGGTAAAAGCTTATAACCACACCGGTTGTTTCAGCCAGCCAGGAAATTGTGATGCCCAGTGGCAGGCCGAAAATCAGACCGTTGGCTGTAGAAAGAAAAATCGACGGGAAAACGCTGCCGGCATTAATCAGCACATCCAGCACAAAACTGATTAAAATCGCCCACGGTCCAAAGGAGCGCAGATATTCCACCAGGCCGTTGACATTGCCGCTGATTGCCAGCGTAAAGGTTTTGTTAAAGAAATCATCGGCAAAAAAGTGAATACCTAAAAACAAGGCCACCAGCAAAAGTGCCGCCGTCACCTTAGCACAAACATCAGGATTTTTTAACCAGTCTTTTTTCATGTATTTATACCCTCTTTAAGTATTGAAAATCATATTAAAGCGTTCGCCAAACTGCATTTCCACCAGACGACGGATTTCCGCCCAGTCCTCCGGCGTACGCAGCTGCGCCTGCGCCAGTTGGCGAACCTGCGCAATTACGTCAACATCTCGCATTATATCAGCAATTCGCAAATCTGGCAAGCCATGCTGCTTTAAGCCGAAGAGCTGCCCTGCACCGCGCTGCTCCATATCTTTTTCCGCAAGATAAAAGCCGTCCTCGCTCTCATGCAGTACGTTCAAACGCGCCAGTGCCTCCGGCGAATCGGCGGCCGTCAGCAGCACGCAGTAGGACTGCTCGCTGCCGCGACCTACACGTCCGCGCAGCTGGTGCAGCTGTGCCAAGCCGAAGCGCTCCGCATTTTCAATCACCATCAGCGTAGCATTGGGAACGTTCACGCCTACCTCGATAACCGTAGTGCTCACCAGCACCTTAAGTTCGCCTGCCGCAAAGCTGCTCATAATGGCATCCTTCTCCGCACCCTTCAGCCTGCCATGCAGCAGAGCGCAGGGAATATCCTGCAGAAAATCACGCTTCAGCTCTTCGTATACTCTTTCTGCGCTATGCACAGCCAGAACATCCGATTCCTCAATCAGCGGGCAGACAACATAAGCCTGCCTTCCTGCCTGCACCTGACGTACCAGGCCGGCGTACACCTCACGGCGGCGCTCGTCCGTATAGCACAGCGTCCGCACCGGCTTGCGCTGCGGCGGACGTCCCTTCATTACGGAAATATCCAGATCGCCGTAAACAGTAAGCGCCAAGGTACGCGGAATCGGCGTTGCCGTCATTACCAGTACATCGGGAGCATTGGCCGATTTATTGGACAGACGCGCACGCTGCTCTACGCCGAAGCGGTGCTGCTCGTCCGTCACCGTCAGCGACAGATTGGCAAAGCGCACATCCTCCTCCAAAAGCGCATGCGTACCCACAACCACGTCAACAAGACCAAGCTCCAGATTCAGCAGCAGCTCACGCCTTGCCTTAGCACGCATACCGCCCGTCAGTAAAGCAATACGCACACCGTAAGGCTGCAGATATTGCTCCAGCGTTTCAAAATGCTGCGCAGCCAAAATCTCCGTAGGCACCATAATACAGCCCTGATAACCGTTTTCCACCGCCTTAGCCAACGCCAACGCACTGATAACCGTCTTGCCGCTGCCTACATCGCCCTGCAGAATGCGGTGCATAGGCTTTTTATCCTGCATATCCAGCGAAATCTCACGCCATGCCTGCTGCTGTGCCGCCGTCAGCTCAAAGGGCAGTCCCTGCATTACATCTTTAACAAGCGCACCGTCTGCAGCGTGCTTGATGCCCTCTCTGTTGTCATGGCTCTGCTGACGATAATACAGCAAGCCGCACTGCAGCAAAAACATCTCCTCAAAAACAAAGCGCTGCTTGGCACGTCGCAACGCTTCCCAGCTTTCCGGGAAGTGAATATTTTTCAGCGCCGTATAGCGGTCGGGCAAATTGTATTGACTCACAACCTTCGCCGGCAGGCTTTCCGGCAAATCCTCTGCTGCCAAGCGCAGCGCCTCGCTTATCCAGGTACGCAGGTTCTTCTGCGTCAGGTTGCCGCTCAAAGCATACACCGGCACAATGCCCGGCGTTTTGCCCTCGTCCTGCTCCAAAGGCTGCACATCAACCTCGCTGACGGACTTCGTAGTGCGCCCCTGCCTTACGCGGCCTGTAATCTGCAGCACGGTATCCGGCTTCAGCTTCTGCGCCTTGTAGCGCTGCCCGCCGAAAAAGTACAGCGTGGCATAACCTGTTTCGTCACGCACCGTCACGGACGTATAGCTGCGACGGCTGGCACCGTAGCCGTTTTTCACCTGATAAACGGTCGCTTTGAAAATCTGCTTACTGTTGTCTACATCAAGCTCCTTAATCGTTTTGAGCTTGGCATAATCGAGATAAGCACCCTGACGCGGGTAAAATTCCAGCAAATCACCCACGCTGAAAATATTAAGAGCAGCCAGCTCAGCTGCTTTTTTTACGCCTACACCTTTTAGTGTTGTTACAGGTTCTTTCCACCACATTTATAAAAATACCCTCTTTATCTTAAAATTCCCTTGCTTTTCTGCGCTTTTTATGGTATGATACTCATGTTAAATTTGAATGTGCCTTATGTCTTATCACGTTTAAGGAGGTGGGAAACAATGGCATCTATCTGCGAAATCTGCGGTAAAGGAAAACTCGCTGGCAACAACGTCAGCCACTCCAATAGACACACCAAACGTGCTTGGAACCCGAATATTCAACAAGTAAGAGCAGTTGTTGAAGGTTCTGTTAAACGCTTGAACGTTTGCACCCGTTGCCTGCGTTCCGGTAAAGTTAACCGCGCAATCTAATCCGTTCGGATTTAAAAAGAAGCCAAATACCAATCGGTATTTGGTTTCTTTTTTTGCGCTTATTTTACTTTGCAGCCGCACTCGGGGCAGAACTTAACCAAAGAGCTGATTTTTGCGGAGCAGTTCGGGCACAAAATAAAGGCACGGTATTCAGTGAGCTTCTTTTCGAACAGCTCATAGAACTGGTTAACCTCTTTGTCCTCGCGCTTCCAGTTATAAATCTGCAGACGCTCCTTAGTGGAGTCCATGATAACCTGTACGGTTTCTTCATCCAAAGACTGCATAGCCAGCTGCATAATTTTTTTCTTGTTATGGAAGTGCAGCTGATGTGCAGCATCATCCTGTTCATCAATAGTTACACCCATCTCATTGACGCACAGCAAGGCAATATTCCAGGCTACGTCAATATCAACTTCATAAAGACGGTTATCAAAGCAACCGCCGGCACCATCTATTCTCATAGCTACCTCCTGCCAGATGTTTTTTCTTAATTATAGCACAAGCGCATATTTGCTGTAAAACAAATCGCTCGTGCCGCAGCATTATTTGTTCAGTTCCGCTGCCATTTCCCTTACAGTCTTATGCAGCAGCGGATGCTCCAGCTCCGGCGCAATATCCAGTAACGGCAGCAGCACAAAATCCCTGTTCTGCATATCGGGATGCGGCAGCGTAAGCTCCGGTGTCTGCATTACGACATTTTCGTAAAGCAGCAAATCCAGATCAATATTGCGCTCGCCCCAATGACGCAGGCGCACACGTCCCATCGCCAGCTCCGTTGCCAAAAGTGTACGCAAAAGCGCCACAGGCTCCAAATTAGTGCGCACCTTGCACACAGCATTCAAAAACTGCGGCTGGTCCGTCACACCGTAAGGCTCCGTAGCAAAATAGCCGGAAACCTGCAGTACATCCACGCCCTGCTGCATCAGCAGCATCAGCGCGCGCTGTAAATTCTTTTTCTTATCGCCCAGGTTACTGCCCAAGGCAACATATGCAATAGCCATCTCAGACTCCTGTTCTTTTGATGTGATATGATATTCCAGCAATTATCTATCGCGTTACAGCGAAAAATTTCTTAACGGCAATTTCGTGCGGAACAAAGACGAAATTGCAATAAACTCGCGCTATGCGTAGCATTTTTCTACACAAGTCAGCTTAGCGCTCAAACAGTATTGCAATTTCTTTTGTTCCAAGCACTTATTTCCTAAAATTTTTATGCTTCCACCGCGATAAATAATTGCTTATGTCACTATTCCGTCGCAGCGTGACAGATAATTGCTAAAACAATTCTTTCTAAGCTAACCTACTCCGCACTGCCGCGCAAAATAGCCTCTAGTGTGCGAATCGCCCGCACGTTCTCCTCAACATCATGCACGCGCACCATCTGTGCCCCTGCGTAAATTGCCTGCAGACTCGTCGCAATCGTTCCCTCCAAACGCTGCTCTGCCGGTACACCGCCCAGCACAGCACCAAGCGTACTCTTGCGCGACGCCGCCAGCAGCACAGGATAACCAAAGCTCGTCAAAGCCTTCAGGTCACGCATCAACAGCAAATTCTGCTCCACATTCTTGGCAAAGCAGATACCCGGATCCAGAATAATCTTATCCGCACTCACACCACGCTCACGCAAAAGCTGCGCTCTCTGCGCCAGATAAACGGCAACCTCCTGCACAACATCCTTGTACTCGCAGTTCTGCTGCATATTCTTCGGCGTACCGCGCATATGCATAAGAATAATCGGCGCTTTAGTTGCCACAACCACGTCAGCCATGCGCGGGTCAGCCTCCATCGCACTTATATCGTTGATAATATCAGCACCCGCAGCAATAGCTGCCTCCGCCGTATCCGCACGATAGGTATCAATAGAAATAACAGCATCGGGATAAGCCTTGCGCAAAGCAGCAATCGCCGGAACTACGCGGCGGCGCTCCTCCTCCCCATCAACGCTGTCGCTGCCCGGACGGGCAGACTCACCGCCGATATCCAGCACACCGGCACCCGCAGCAAGCATTCTGCCTGCACGCTCCACCAGCTCCTCCATAGCAGGAACACGGCTGCCCTCATAAAAGGAATCGGGCGTAACGTTCAGAATACCCATCACGCACATCTTCTCATAGGTCAGCACTCTGCCGTCAGCCAGAGTAGTGCACAGCTTTTGCGGTGTCAGCGCCATCTCCAAATCAATAGCAGCCTGCGGAATGCCAAAGTACGGCATCTGTGCCAGCTTCTTCAAAAGCACCTTATAATGCTTCAGCGTACCCAAAAGCAGGATATCAACATACTTCGCAGCACAGGTAACAGCACCCACCGGTGTTACGGCGTCGCCGCCCACCGCCAGCATCTCCTGCTTGATAATATTCGCTGCCGGCGTACGCACACCAAGCAGCTTGAACGGAATAATCTCCGCCTTATGCGCAAAAATAGGCAGACTGTCGGCATGAGCGCCGATACTTGCCAGCGCTGCCTCCAAGCCTTCACGGTTAACCTTTAATAACATTCATTCTCACCTTTTTCCACAACAGCAAAAGCGTTATGATTATGGATGCTTTCCATGCTCTCCACCTCTGCACGATACCAGGTAATACGCTTATCCGCCTCCAGACGCAAAGCAACCTCACGCACAGCATCCTCTACAAAACGCGGATTTTCATAAGCATGCTCCGTAACATATTTTTCATCGGGGCGCTTCAAAAGACCGTAAAGCGGCGTGCTTGCGGAAGCCTCGGCATATTCCACCAGCTCCTCCAGCCACACCATTTCCTGCGCCTCAACCTCCAGCTTCGCCCAGGCGCGCTGATTATGCGCACCGTATTCGCTGATTTCCTTGGAGCAGGGGCACAGCGTCTGCACCGGCACAACAGCTGTAATGCGCCAACGCAGCTTCTCGCCCTTCTCGGCCTTATACACGCAATCGATATCCATCGGCGCTTCCATACCGCTCACAGGAGCCTTCTTCGTTACAAAATACGGGAATTTCAGCTCGATAAAAGCTCTTTCAGCCTGCAGATGCTGCTTCAGCTGGTCTAAAATTGCCTCCACATCAGCAAGGCCCACAGGACCGAGAGTACGCAGACACTCCACAAAACGGCTCATGTGCGTACCGCGCATATCATGCGGCAAATCAACCGCCAGTGTTACCTCTGCTACGCTGTGCTGCGTACCGCGTGCTTTATCGCGCAGCTCAATCGGCCAGCGCAGGCCCTTTATTCCCACATGCTTCAAAGGAATATTGCGTAAATCCTTTTCGCTTTGTACATCCTTCACGTCATTCACCTCTGTACACGCAGCCACTGGTGCGAGTTTCCCAAACTTCTACTTCATATAAATGATAATGGTCGCTCTTAAGCAGCTCAACCAGCTTATTCCAAACCCAGACGCTGATATTTTCCGCAGAAGGCACCGGCAGAATATCATTCAGGCAGGCGTGGTCCAAATGTGCCAGCACCTCTTCCTTCACCAGATTCTTCAACTTGATAAAATCAATAACCATACCCTCGTGGTCGGGAGTGCCCTCTACCTTTACCACCAGCTTATAGGTATGACCGTGCAAATGCTCGCACTTGCCGTTATACGCAGGCAGATAATGCGCAGCGTCAAAATCAAATTCCTTAATAATTATCATTTATATTCTCCTCCATAAAGGGTTAAATCAGCAAAGCCGTTTTGGCGCAGTGCCTCATAAGCCACAATCGCCACGGAATTGGACAAATTCAAAGAGCGTGCATCCTCAATCATCGGAATACGGATGCAGCTTTCGGGATATTCGTGCAGCAAGGTTTCCGGCAGGCCGGCAGTTTCCTTGCCGAAAATCAGCAGGCTGTCCTGAGCATACTGAACATCGGCATAAGAGCTGTGTGCCTTCGTCGTCAGGAAATACTTAGGATTATCCTTATATTTTTCCAGCACCTCATAAACGCTGTCATAATAATGGATATCAACAAGATGCCAATAATCCAGACCCGCACGCTTCAAATATTTATCCTCCACGGAAAAACCAAGCGGACGGACCAAATGCAGGTGGCAGCCGGTTGCTGCGCACAGACGTGCAATATTACCGGTATTGCCGGGAATTTCCGGTTCAACTAAAACTATATGCATTTTACTGAATGCCTCCTCAGCTGACTGCTGCACAGTCATTAATTTATTTTTTCTCCTGCAGTATTTCAGAAACTCTCTGCTTCATACTGCGTTTCTTTTTATTCTTTTCCTTAACCGGTTCAGCCGGTGCCGGCTTAATCTCCGGCTCAACAGGCTGCTGTGCCAGGATTTTCTGATAGGTGGCCATAATCTTTTCGCAATACAGCGAGCCCATCGCCCAGGTACCGTTCAAACCGTACCAGGTGTTGACAACACCGCGCTCCAGGCGGATATTATGCGCCAGATCATAGCGCGGATCGACAATATCCGTTGAAGGACGCTTCGTCTGCGTGTAAGCCAGCAGATGCTGGATGTGCGCACGCACTCCCAGCTGCGGCGTAGCAAAGGACGCACCGCGCACACCGCCGCCGATAGTACCAAGACCGCAGAAATTGTTCTGATGATGCAGCACATCACCGCCATAACGGTAAGCACCGGTTTCAACCAACGATTGCGCCAGGGCAAGATCGGGACGCACGTTTTCACGCTTAGCCTCCTGCCAGTACAGCTCAACCAGCTCCTCTACCGGGCAGGCTAGCTTCACAGCAGGGTTAGCCGCCAAAATATAGGCAACAGCCTGCGCCTTGCTGGCAATCGCCTCACCGTAAATAGCGATATTACGGTAATCATCCGGTAGCTGAGTACCGGAAAAATAGAACTTGCCGTCCTTCTCCTGCAGCAGCGACGGACGCGGAGCGGCAGGAACATTTATCGTACCGGCAGGCGGTTTAGCCACCGGTTTGGTAGATACTACAATTTTATCCTTTTCCTGAGTTATTTGGACAGCGCGCTGCTTTTTGTTGAGCAGCTTCTTATCCTTTTTATCAGCGATAATCGTCTGCTTGGAGGCCGGTGCTTCATCAGCGACCTCGCGCACGGTTGCCGCACACACGCCGGCATAGAGCGACAGACCAAGCAGAACACACGCAAAAGTAATTTTTTTATATTTCATAGCGCATTACTCCTATATATATCACGCTATCAATTTTACCACACTTGAGGCAAAATTGTAAAGTTTTTCCCACCCCTGCAGTAAGGAATTCACAAAAAAGTAGATTTAAGCTATAATATTTATAAGATAACATCCAAGCGCTATCTTATTTAACATCAAGTAGCAATCAGCTTGTTAAATTAAGGAGGGAAAATTATGTCCGCAAAATTCCATTTCATCAACCATGCCTGCTTTATGCTGGAAAAAAATAATTCCGCTATTATCTTCGACCCGTATCTGGACGATAATTCGGAAGGACTCACCGCCAAAGACATTAAGGTTGATTATATTTTCGTCAGCCACGGTCACTTCGACCATTTGGGCAGTGCCTTTGAAATCGCCAAAAATTGTGACGCTACCATCATCTCTACTGCCGAAATCTGCGGTCTGGCGCAGGAAGCCGGCTGCAAAGCGCACGCTATGCATCTTGGCGGCACCTTTAAGTTTCCCTTCGGCAAGGTACGCCTGACGCTGGCCTTCCACGGCAGCGGTGTTCCCGGCGGTCACGCCTGCGGCATCGTCATTGATTTCTACGGCACTAAGCTGTACTTCGCCGGTGACACCGCACTGTTTAGCGATATGCAGCTGCTGCCAAAGCTCGACGCCTTTGAATACGCAGTGCTTCCTATCGGCGGCAACTTCACTATGGACCCCAATGATGCACTTATCGCCTGCAAGCTGCTGCAGGCAAAATACGTTATCCCCGTACATTACAACACCTGGCCGCCCATCGCTCAGGACGTTGAAGCCTTCAAGGCCGCCGTTGAGGACGAAACCGACAGCAAGGTGCTCATTGTAAAACCGGGCAATACTATTGATATCGACTAAAATTTAAAACTTCAAAAACTTACGCCACGAAGCGTTCTTATTCACGTCGCAGTTGCCGCAATTGTTGCACTGCGACGTTGTTTTTTCTCCGAAATATTCCAGCAGTACCTTGCGCAGGCACATGGATGTATTGCAATAATTGGTCATTTTACTCAGCAGCTGCAGCTCGTGCTCCTTCCAGGTCAGATCCGGCTGATCGTGGCCGATAAGATAGGTGTTGACCGCAATATCCGCCTTATCGTAAAGCAGCAGACATTCCGCAGGCAGGCCGTCACGCCCTGCGCGTCCTGCCTCCTGATAGTAGCTTTCGATATCCTTGGGCATATTATAATGCACCACAAAGCGTACATCCGGCTTATCAATGCCCATACCGAAGGCATTTGTTGCCACAATCAGCGGCACGCTGCCGCCGACAAAAGCATTCTGATTCTCACGCCGCTCCTCCGGCGTCAATCCCGCGTGATAGCGCAAGGCACTGAAGCCCTGACGCCGCAAAAGCTGCGTCACGCTTTCCACCTTGTTGCGCGTAGCACAGTAAACTACGCCGCAATCCTTTTTATGCTTGCGCATAAACTCCAACAGCGAGCGCTCCTTATCCTGCGTGCGCTGCACGGCAAAATGCAGATTAGGCCTGTCAAAGCCCGTCACCACAATTTTTGCCTCCGGAATGCCTAGGCGTTTGATAATATCACGGCGTACATCCGGTGTAGCCGTAGCAGTAAAGGCTGCCACCAGCGGCTTCGTCGGCAAGGCCTGAATAAAATCGGGGATATTATAATATTCCTTACGAAAGCTGTGTCCCCACTGCGATACGCAGTGCGCCTCGTCCACCGCCACCATCGTAATATAAGCCTGGCGGGCGAAATCAATAAACTGCTGGTTGACCAATCGCTCCGGTGCCACATACAAAAACTTGCACTGCTTGTTGAGCGCAGCATGCAGCACTCTGCCGTACTCGTTGCTGCTCATGCTGCTGTCCAGATAAGCTGCCGGAATACCGCGAGCCGTCAGTGCCTCCGCCTGGTCCTTCATCAGCGATATCAGCGGCGAAATGACCAGCGTCACGCCCTTCAGCAGCAGCGAAGGCAGCTGAAAGCAAATACTCTTGCCTGCACCCGTAGGCAGCACTGCCAGCACAGGCTGTCCGTGTAATATTTCACTTATAATTTCTTCCTGCCCTGTGCGAAAGCTGCTGTAGCCATAAAAATGCTGCAGCGCGCGGTGCAGAAAATCACTGTCTATAATACGTGCCATAAAGCTCCCTTGCTTCGAATAATTGATATTGTAAAAAGTATAGCATATAAGCACTTTTATGTAAAATAACTTTCGTTTTTTCTATAATCGGCTAATAAAAAACAGGTACAGCCTAAGCTGTACCTGAATTTGTTACTTCAAGCGTCTAATTAGTGTTTACGTGCGTTGAAGCATTCGCGGCAGTAAACCGGACGATCGCTGGGTTTGAACGGTACCATGGTCTCTTTACCGCATTCAGCGCAAACTGCGGGGAACATTTCGCGTTGCGGACGGTCGTTTTGTACGCCCATGCGTTGTTTGCGAGCTTGACGGCAAGCCGGGCAACGGCGCGGTTCGTTAGTGAAGCCCTTTTCTGCGTAGAACTCTTGCTCGGAAGCGGTGAATACGAATTCGTTGCCGCACTCGCAGCAGGTTAAAGTCTTGTCTTCTTTCATTGTTTAATCACTCCTAATCATAGATAGAACATACCCCAAAGAACGCATTAAGATGTTTACCTTGGCTTCCCCATTTCATCTATGATAGAAGAAGTTAGGAACTTAAACGGACCACTGAGATACACCTCTTACAGTATATAGTAAGCGCCTGTAAAAGTCAATCTTAGTTTATCAAAAATGCGTAAATTCTTTAATAAGAAACTTTTCATTTCTCAACATATGCTCAAATCCGCTTGTTAACAGTGCTCACAGGAAAAGCTTGCGTGTAAAATTAATGGTGCGGCACCGATAAGTTTACAGCAAAAACTATGACCGTCTTTTTTTCGCCGCTTTAAAGAAAAACCGCGACAGCTTTTCAGGTCTGCGCGGTTTTCGAACTTCAATTTTTATTTATGCAGCCAGTTTACAGATTTTCCCTGCTCTCTGGCAAAGTGAGCATCATTGATGGTTTCGGCAATGATATTGCCCTGCCAGTCATTCAGCATGCTGACAGAAACATTATGCACACTCAGCTTCCACAGATTGTTCAGCGGGATGCCCAAAAGCAGGCACAGCTGCACGCGGATAATACCGCCGTGCGATACAATCGCGATATTCTTCTCGTGGCCTTCACGCTCGAAGATATAGTCAAAAGCCGCCTGACAGCGACGCGCTACATCATGAAAGCTTTCGCCCTGCGGCGGAATCCATTCGCCCGGACGCGTCAGGAAATCATCCATCTCCTTAGGCCAGCGGCGGCTGATTTCCGCATATTCCAGGCCCTCCCAGGCACCGAAGCTTACCTCCTGCAGCAAATCCAACGGCTGGTAGGACATATTTTTGCTCATAGCCAGCGGTGCTGCCGTCATGCAGGCACGCAGCATTGAGCTGCAGTAAATCTTGTCAACCGGCAGATGCTGCATATACGCAGCCAGCTTCTCGGACTGCTCCAGACCTTTGGCGTTCAGCGGCATGTTGATGCGTCCCTGAAAGCGATGTCCCTTGTTGCTGTCCGTTTCACCGTGACGGATTAAATATATTTTACCCATTAAGCCTTCGCCCCTTTTTTAGATTGCTCTGCCAGGGAAAATTCCTTCATCTCCGCATGCACGCCTGCTTCCTCAAAGGTTTCCATTTCTTTGTAGGCCTTGATGCCGGCATTGAACAGCGTAAAGCAGACAGCAGCGCCCTCACCGGCGCCGTCGGGAATATTCAGGCGCAGCGGTGCCGTAAGCCCCAGCTCCTGCAGGCATTCTTCCGCGCCCGGCTCTGCGGAAACGTGACCGGCAAAGCAGTAGTCGAGCACGGCAGGTGCCATATCCGCCGCCTTTTTGGCAGCCTTGCAGACAGCAACGCCATCCAGCATTACCGGCACCTTCATAGCTGCAGCCTGCAGCAGAGCGCCGGCCATAGCGGTGCGTACCATCTCATTATCAGGATTGGAAAGGCAGCCGAAGCCCAAAAGCTCCAGTCCCTTCTCGTGTACCAGCTCCTGCACCAGGGCAGCGCCCTCCTCCAGAGCATCAGCCTCCTCCTCCGAGGTTACCAGCAGAGCCACGGCCTTCGCACCGGTTTCTGCAGCCAGCACATTCACCGGCCATTTGGCGTGCATAATTTTTTCGGCCTGAGCAGCCTCTTCGATACCGCACCATACCAGTAAATCGCGTTTAGGATAATCTAAATCCTCTTTTTCATAAATACCCTTGATACCGCAATAGCGCGAGGTCATTTCTTCCAGCTTGGCCAGACTGCCGACCGGCTTGATCAGATTATCAAAGCGTGTCTGCGCCAGCTTCATACAGCCTCTGTCGGCAGGCACAATCTTTTGGATTATTTCTTCTATATGCATAGCATTTTTCCTTTCTGTCTCTTTATAATTCGGCAAAATATTGCCGGGGAAATATATCAGATTATATAGGTTGCGAGCATCAGGTAAACCACAACGCCGCATTCCGTCAAAAAGCCGTAGGTATCACCGGTAAGGCCGCCCAGCTGACCGCTGAGGAAATGCGCAATGCCCTGGCAGATAACGAAGGCCGCTATTGCCGTATACAAATACGGCAGGCCGCAGGCTGCGACAAGCGCCAGGCAGAGTGCAAAGGCAATATAGGTATACATCGGCTTGGCATAGGCCTTAAACATATGACCGATGCCGGTTTTGCGTGCATACTTGTAGTTGACGATGTAGGTAACCATAAAGGTGCGCGTTGCTACAAAAACTGCAACCAACGCAAACGACAGCTTAACCGGCGGCAGCGTAGTATAGGCAGCCACCTTCAGCAGCACGAGGCAGACAAGCGCGATAACGGCATTGGAGCCTACGTGGCTGTCCTTCATGATTTCCAGCATACGCTCACGATCACGGGCGCTGAAAACACCGTCGGAGGTATCCATAAAGCCGTCATACATCAGCGCGCCGATAATAATCAGCTCCGCCAGCACCAGCATCACCGCACGCATTAAATCAGGGGTGTGCAGATAATACAGGCCGTAATTTACCGCACCCATAAAAACACCCATTACCAGACCGACCAAAGGGAAGTACGGCACGCTGCGGCTGAAATCGTCATCATGCCAGTCCGTGCGGTTGGAAAAACGGATTCTGGTCAAAAATTCCAGACAAGTTACAAAATCACGCATCACATCACCTGCTTAAATGATTATACACATCCATTGCTGCCTGCAGCACAACAATAGCCAGAGAAGCACCAGTGCCCTCGCCCAGGCGCATACCGGCATCCACAATCGGCGAAAGCTGCATCAGCTCCAGCATTTTCTTATGAGAAATATCGCTGCTCAGATGCGAGCAAAGCATATAATCGCGGCACTGCGGATAGAGGCCGTAGGCCAAAAGTGCTGCAGCCGTAGCATTAACACCGTCAACCATTGCCGGTACGCGGCGGCGGGCTGCGCCGATAATTACACCGGCCAGACCTGCGTGGTCATAGCCGCCTACCTTGCAGAGAATGTCCATCGCATCACCCTGCTTCGGCATATTTTTAGCCAGGCCGTCGATAACAACCTGACGTTTAATCTTCATGCGTTCGTCATTGATACCGCTGCCACGGCCGACAGTCAGCTGCGGATCCAAGCCTAAAAACGCGCTGGCAATAGCAGAGGTAGAGGTTGTATTGCCGATGCCCATTTCGCCTGTATAAAGCATATTGTAGCCTTGGTCGATGCACATATCAGCCATTTCGATGCCGACGGCAATAGCCTTTTCAGCCTGCTCGCGCGTCATCGCCGGTCCCTGTGTGAAGTCATTTGTTCCCCAGGCTACCTTTTTCTGATACACCTTGGGCAAATCGCTCAAATCAAAGGCAGTGCCTACATCACAGACGAAAACATCGGCGTGCGCATGACGAGCCAGCACGGTAGCACCGGCAGTACCGCGCATATAACCGTTAATCATCTGACGCGTAACCTCCTGCGGATAAGCGCTGACACCGTATTTCGCAATACCGTGGTCACCGCACATCAGAACCATCGCCGTCTTTAATTTATCCGGTAAATCCTTGCCGATCATACCTGCAAGTCCTACAACCATATCCTCCAGCTTGCCCAGATTAGCTGCCGGCTTGTCTATCTTAGCGTAGCCTGCTCGCACTTCTTGCATACGTTCTTCATCCAGAGCAGGTATTATGATTTTCTCCATATCAGTCGTTATTCTCCTTCATCCTCAAATTTAAAAGCCAATTTTTTTACGTCTACAGCCTGACCTGCCACACAATAATAAACATGGTCAGCCTCATTGGCCACACGCTGGTTAACCCAGCCGGCAAGGTCACGGTATTCACGCGCCATCTGATTATCCGGCACAATGCCGCTGCCCACCTCATTCGTAACAAAGACAACGATTTTACCGCAATTACGTGCTGCTGCCAGCACCTTGTCAATTTCGTCAAATACTACCTGACAGCGCTCCAGGAATTCACCCTCCGGCGCATCCTTGCCATAAAGCAGGTTACACATATAAACAGTCAGGCAGTCAAACAGAACCGCTCCTGTTTCCGCTGACAGCGCTTCAAGCGTGCGCTCGGCATGATAAGGCGCTTCGTGATTAATCCAACGTGCATCACGACGCTCACGGTGCAGACGCACGCGCTCCGCCATTTCCTCATCTAAGATTTCTGCCGTAGCAACGTAATCGCATTTGGGAGAATGATGCAATACATAGCGTTCTGCAAATTCGCTTTTGCCGCTACGGGCTCCGCCGGTAACCATAATAATTTTTCCAGGCATATTTCAACCTCCCTTCGTTTTTGTAAGCTGCATGCTTTTCATTTTATACATATATGAAAAAAGCTCCCTTGCGGGAGATTCACAAAATGCAGCTGCAGCCAAAAATTCTATATTTACGCATACCAAAGCCAGCCTATCTCCCGTAGGCTCCAAGCTTCGTAACAGGCAGGTCTCCTGGCTTAGCTTCATCGCCCTCAGCGCCTTCCCAACTTGCGTCAGTGACATAATTGCCTGGGCTCCGCTTACAGTAGCGGGACTGCTCCGGATTCTCACCGGCATTCCCTTTTCAGCACCGGCCTCAACCGGCGCACCTGTCAAAAAAATTCCAAGTATATATATTCGACAGCAATTCCTATAATCCTGCTAAGGCGCAAAAAAAGAGCTGCCTAAGCAGCTCTTTCAGGAATTTCGTTATTTTGCGTAATCAACAGCACGAGTTTCGCGGATGATAACAACCTTAATCTGACCGGGATATTCCATTTCATCTTCAATCTTCTTGGAGATATCGCGTGCCAGAAGCACAGCGGAAGCATCATCGATAACATCCGGCTTAACCATAATGCGGATTTCGCGGCCAGCCTGTACGGCATAGCATTTTTCAACGCCCTCAAAGGACTCAGAAATTTCTTCCAATCGAGTTAAGCGCTTCAGGTAGCTTTCCAGAGTTTCGCGTCTTGCACCCGGACGGGCAGCAGATACTGCGTCAGCGGCAGATACCAGAACAGCTTCAACACTCTTAGGCTCGCAGTCACCATGATGCGCCAAAATAGCATTGACAATCAGGTCGGACTCACGGAACTTCTTGGCAATTTCGCCGCCGATTTCAACGTGAGAGCCTTCCATTTCATGGTCAATAGCCTTGCCGATATCATGCAGCAGGCCGGCACGTTTAGCCAGAACAACGTCAACACCGAGCTCAGAAGCCATTACACCTGCCAGGTTAGCAACCTCAACAGAATGGTTCAGGACATTCTGACCATAGCTGGTACGATATTTCAGGCGACCCAGCAGCTTAATCAGTTCGGGATGCAGGCCATGCACACCGACAGCAAAGGTAGCCTGTTCGCCGGCTTCCTTAATTTTCTGCTCAACCTCTTTTTGTGCCTTTTCAACCATTTCCTCAATGCGGGACGGATGAATACGGCCGTCATTAATCAATTTTTCCAGAGCGATACGGGCAACCTCACGGCGTACCGGATCGAAGCCGGAAATAATAACAGCCTCCGGAGTATCATCGATAATAAGATCAATGCCGGTAAGGGTTTCCAGAGTACGGATGTTACGGCCTTCACGACCGATAATGCGGCCCTTCATTTCATCGTTAGGCAGGCCTACTACGGAAACGGTGGTTTCCGCTACATGGTCTGCTGCACAACGCTGAATTGCCAGGGAGATAATCTCTCTTGCTTTGCGGTCTGCCTCATCCTTAGCCTGTTGCTCCAGATCCTTAACCATCATAGCAGATTCGTGCTTAACCTCGTCCTCGAGGGATTGCAGCAGCTCCTGCTTTGCTTCATCACTGGTCAGTCCGGAAATACGCTCCAGTTCAACCTGACGTTTTTCCAGCATTGCCTCAGCCTTATCCTGAGCAGCGTTCAGGCGCTGTTCCTTGGAAGCCAGCTTTTCTTCCTTGCGTTCGAAGGATTCGATTTTACGGTCCAGATTTTCTTCTTTTTGCAGCAGACGACGCTCCTGACGCTGCAGGTCGTTACGTCTGTCTTTATTTTCACGCTCCATTTCGGAACGCAGACGATGGATTTCTTCTTTAGCCTCCATCATGATTTCTTTGCGTTTTGCTTCGCCGGTCTGCTCCGCATCCTGTACAATACGGATAGCCTGCTCTTCTGCAGTAGCAATTTTACCTTCAGCAACATTTTTGCGAACCAGATAACCTACCGCACCGCCTGCCAGACCAACTACAACAGCTGTACCGATAATTTCTAAAATCGTCCTCACCTCCTAAATGTAGATTTTTCCAAGATTTTTTTGCATAGTAACAGCAGGCGCCTGTTTGCGTCTGCTATAGATGTCCTTATTCCGTTGAATCTATAATAAAATATGTATTATCTATTCTGAAATAGGGCAAAAAATAAGGCAACCGCTTTACGCGTCGCCTCGTGAAAATCGTTGATATTAACACGATTGCATAACTACATTATAGATTATATTTAACAAAATTGTCAAGTTTAACCGCTACATATTGTCTGAAAAATGCAATTTACCCAATATAATGTGCACATATCTTGATGAAAAGCCGCGAGCCGCCATAAAGCGCCCCGCAGCCGCATATATTTTTTTGTTATCTGTTTCTGCTGTTAGCTTACGCTGATTGCGCTGCACGAAAAGCTGTGCCGCGTTCTCCGCCTGCCCTTCTTCAATGTCAGGCGTAAAGCGTTCCATAATTTCCGCAACCACGTCCGGGCGTATGCCGCGCTTGGTCAGCTCCAGCTGCAGATGCTGTCTGCCGTAATAGCGTTTGGCCAGCCATGCTTCGTACACCCTATTGGCGTAACGCTCCTCGTTCAGCAGACCGTAATCCTCGAGCTTGGCCACCGCCTCCAGCGCCTGCTCCTTAGTTGCACCCTTGCGCTGCAAGCGCTCCACCATATCCTTATGGCTGTAATCACGGTAAGACAATAAATCCAGCGCGCAGTCATAAACCTGCTGCGCGCCGGTAAAGCCTTCTTCCTTTTTCTTATTCCTTAAAGATCGACTCCACATCCTGCAACGGCTCCTCAGCTGCTTCCTTATTATCGCTCTTGGCAATCGTCACTGCGCGGATTTTAGCTTCGATTTCTTGGGCAATTTCCGGATTCTCACGCAAAAAGTCTTTAACCTTTTCCTTGCCCTGACCTAAACGGATATCACCGTAGGAATACCAGGCACCGCTCTTGTTGATAATATCAAGGTCTGCGCCCAGATCAACAAGGCAGCCTTCATGAGAAATGCCTTTGCCATACATAATATCGAACTCAGCCTGTCTGAACGGAGGTGCTACCTTGTTCTTGACAACCTTAACGCGGGTACGGCTGCCGATAACATCGTTGCCGTTTTTCAGCGTGTCGATACGGCGTACATCCATACGGACGGTAGAGTAGAATTTCAGTGCGCGGCCACCGGTAGTGGTTTCCGGATTACCGAACATAACGCCGACCTTTTCACGGATCTGGTTGATGAAAATAGTAGCACACTTGGATTTGGAAATCAGACCTGTCAGCTTACGCAGAGCCTGGCTCATCAGACGTGCCTGCAGGCCTACGTGGGAATCACCCATTTCGCCTTCGATTTCGGCACGCGGAACCAAAGCTGCAACGGAGTCGATAACGATAATATCAATAGCGCCGCTGCGTACCAGTGCGTCAGCAATTTCCAAAGCCTGTTCGCCGTTATCCGGCTGAGAAATCAGCAGATCGTCAATATCTACACCCAGATGACGGGCATATTCCGGATCCAGTGCATGCTCCGCATCGATAAATGCTGCATAGCCGCCCATCTTCTGAGCTTCGGCAATCATATGCAAAGCAACGGTAGTTTTACCGGAAGATTCGGGACCGTAAATCTCAATAACGCGTCCGCGCGGAATACCGCCGACACCAAGAGCAATATCCAGTGATAAAGCGCCTGTAGGGATAACCTCTATATTCATTTTGGCACTTGCTTCGCCCAGCATCATAATGCTGCCCTTGCCAAAATCCTTTTCAATCTGGTGCATCGCCATGTCTAAGGCTTTCTTTTTATCTGCGTCCATCTGCCTGCCTCCTAATATATAAATTTAAATTTAATCAATTCACTGCCTTTATTATACAAACAAAAGTTTCCTTTGTCAAGAAAAGTTTTGTTATTTGATATTCTGTTTAGCAGCCTCCAGCTGTGCCTGCTTTTCCTTTTCTTCCAACAGGTGCTTGATTTCATCCTGAGTATATTCATAGGTGCTGTTGCAGAATTCGCAGTGTGCTTCCGTAGTTTTGTCCTGCGCCAGCTCCTCCAGAGATTTTACATCAAGGTTGCCCAAAGCCGCCAGAATGCGCTCACGGCTGCAGCGGCATTTGAAGCTCAGGGGAATGGTTTCTTTAATATCAACGTCCAGACCGCGGCCGAGAATTTCAATCATCTTTTGCGGAGTATAACCGATTTCCAGCAGCTGGGTTACATACGGAGTCAGGTTAACGTTGTTTTCCAGCTTTTCCAGAACCTCGTCGGTGCAGCCCGGCATAGCCTGAATAAAGAAGCCGCCGGATGCGGTTACGTTGCCGTCCTTGTCAACCAGTACGCCCAGAGCAACGCTTGTCGGTGTCTGTTCGGAAACATAGAGGTATTTGGTCAGGTCGCTGGCGATTTCGCCGTCCTGCAGCTCGCAGTAGCCGGTGAAGGGCTCTGCATTCTGCAGATAACGCGTTACGATAATATTACCCTCGCCGATGCCGCCGCCGACATCCAGCTTGCCATTTTTCAGGGGCAAAAATGCATCGGGGTTTTCCACATAACCGCGCACTGTGCTGCCTTCGGCATCTGCTACTACCTCGCCCAAAGGGCCATCGCCCTTCAGACGCAGGCTGATGCGCTCGTTATCCTTCATTGTTGCGGCCAGCAGCAGCGCGCCGTTCATTGCACGTCCCAGAGCAGCGCTTGCCAGATGGGAGCAGCCGTGCTTTTTAGCTGCTTCCTGTACCAGATTAGTGGTGCATAATGCATAAATACGTACACCGTCGGCCGTAGCCTTTGTCAAAACATCTTCCATAATATCTGCCTCACAATCCTGCCTTACGGCAAAAATTTTACTTGCTTAATAAAACAAGCCCACTAAACTACTGCTAGCGGGCTTGCAAATTTCATGCATGGGGAACAGCCTGTTATCAGCTCTTCCACAATGTCAATTATAAATCATAATAGTCAAAAAGGCAAGCGGTGAAAATGTTACATTTCTTTGAAGAGATTTACCATTTCCATTGCGGTCATTGCGCAGTCTACGCCCTTGTTGCCAGCCTTGGTGCCTGCACGTTCTACAGCCTGCTGAATGTTTTCGGTGGTGAGTACGCCGAAGGCTACGGGTACGCCGGTTTGCATGCTTACCTGAGCGATGCCTTTGGAGGCTTCGGCGCATACATAGTCAAAGTGCGGGGTTGCGCCGCGGATTACGGCACCTAAGCAGATTACTGCGTCATATTTGCCGCTTTCTGCGAGTTTTTTTGCTGCCATGGGGATTTCGAAGGCGCCCGGTACCCAGGCTACGGTGAGATCTTCGTCAGCTGCTTCGTGGCGGATCAGGCAGTCGATGCAGCCGCTGAGGAGTTTGCTGGTGATGAATTCGTTGAAGCGGGCTACGACGATGGCGATTTTCATGTTTTTGGCGGTGAGTTTTCCTTCTAAGGTTTTCATGTTTTGTTCCTCCTAATGGTTTTATGTTTTACGTTAATTTATACTTTTTTTACTTTCCACAGTTGCAGCCACAGCCTTCGTGCAGCTTGTGTCCCATTTTCTCTTCTTTAACGTCGAGATAGTGCTCGTTGTATTCGTTAGGCTCCATGATGATGGGCACGCGGTCGGTGATGGTGATGCCATAACCGGAGAGACCGATGCGTTTTGCGGGGTTGTTGGTAATCAGGCGGATGCTGGTGAGTCCGAGGTCAACCAGAATTTGTGCACCCATGCCGTAATCACGCAGGTCGGGAGCAAAGCCCAGGCGAACGTTCGCCTCAACGGTATCAAGGCCCTGATCCTGCAGTGCGTAAGCACGGATTTTATTAGCCAAACCAATACCACGGCCCTCCTGACGCATGTAAACAACAGCGCCGCAGCCTTCCTTTTCAATCATCTTCAGAGCGGTTGCCAGCTGATCGCCGCAGTCGCAGCGCAGGCTGCCGAAGGCATCACCGGTCAGGCACTCGCTGTGTACGCGCACGAGCACATCCTTTTTACCGGCAACATCGCCCTTGACAATAGCAACATGACAAAGGTTGTCCAAATCATTTTCATATGCAATGATACGGAAATTGCCGTATTTAGTCGGCAACGCAGCCTCAGCGGCACGATGCACCATTTTTTCGTGTGCCTTGCGATAGGCAACAAGCTCGGCAACAGTGATGAAAACGAGCTTATGCTTTTTAGCGAACTCGATTAAATCCGGAGTGCGCGCCATATGGCCGTCATCGTTCATAATCTCGCAGCAGATGCCCACGGGCTGCAGGCCTGCCAGCTTGCACAAATCAACAGTAGTTTCGGTGTGACCGGTACGCACCAGTACACCGCCCTTGCGTGCGCGCAGCGGGAAAACGTGACCCGGACGGCGGAAGTCGCTCGGCTGTGCGCCCGGCTCAGCGCATTTTTTCATGGTATATGCGCGCTCATAAGCGGAAATACCGGTGGTGGTGTCAACATGGTCAATAGAAACAGAGAAGGCTGTTTCGTGATTGTCGGTGTTATGCGTTACCATAGCGCCGAACTGCAGCTTGTCCATAACCTCGCTGTCTGCCGGCATGCAGATAAGTCCGCGTGCTTCCTTAGCCATAAAGTTAATAGCCTCGGGAGTGCACAGCTCGGCTGCCATAATCAGGTCGCCTTCGTTTTCGCGGTCCTCGTCATCGGTTACCAATACCATCTGACCTGCTTTAATCGCAGCGATGGCTTCATCAATTGTATTATACTTAAACTTTTCCATTTTCTACCTCTTTGTTGCTGCTCAGATAAACCCATTCTCCAGCAGCATATTTTTATTTAAAGCAGGCTCCTGAGTCTGCTTGGGGTTAAATTTTAACATTTGCTCTACATATTTGCCGATAATATCCGTTTCCAGATTTACGCTGTCGCCCACATTCTTAAAGCCAAGCGTTGTTTCCTTGGCGGTATGCGGAATCAGCGATACGGAAAAGCTGCTTTCCGTAACCTGCGTCACCGTCAGGCTGATACCATCAATCGCAATACTGCCCTTTTTGATGATATATTTCAAAAGCTCCGGCGGGGTGTTGATAGTCACCACCATCGCAATGCCCTCCGGTCTGCGGCCGGCAATTACACCCAGTCCTTCCACGTGTCCGCTGACGATATGACCGTCAAGACCGTCGCACAGGCGCAGCGTGCGCTCCAGATTTACTCTGTCGCCGGCATGCAGGCTGCCGATATTGGTCAGGCGCACGGTTTCCGGCATCACGTCGGCGGTAAAGGCGGTGTCATCCATGCTTACTACCGTAAGGCAGGCGCCGTTGACGGCAACGCTATCACCGATTTTCAAATTCTGCAGTACCTTCACCGCAGCAACTGTCAGGTGATAGGATTCACCCTGCTGCGCCAGCTTCTGCACCGTGCCCAGTTCGGCTACCAATCCTGTAAACATTATTCCGCCTCCTTCGGCAGTTCCTGCTTATCCAGCTCCGGCACCAGACCTGTTATCAGTACATCACTGCCCAATTTTTCCATCTCGACCTCTGTCAGCTGCCAACCTGTTTCTACTAGGCTGCTGCCTGCACCGCCTACCGGCGGCAGAGCGGCAGCGCCGCCGATCAGCTTGGGCGCTACAAAGGCGCACACTCTGTCAGCAAGGCCTGCATCAAAGAAGGCACCGTGAATTGCACTGCCTCCTTCTACCAAAAGGCTGGCAATACCGCGCTCAGCCAAGGCCTGCACCACCTGCGCCACAGGCAGCACGCCGTCAGCCAACGGCAGCCGTACCACCTCTACGTTAGGCAGAGCAGCCAGCGCTTCCGCCTTAACGATATCGGAATCCAAGCCGGTAAAAATAATCGTGTCCGCCAGCGGATTCAAAACTGCTGCCATCAGCGAAATCTTCAGGCTGCTGTCGAGCACCACGCGCACCGGATTTTTGCCGCGCACCAGACGGGTGGTCAGCTCCGGGTCATCCTCCAGCACTGTGCCGATGCCGACAAGCACAGCGTCATGCTGCTTACGCAGACGATGCGCGAAGGTGCGTGCCTCCTCGCCGGTAATCCATTTGCTGTCGCCGGTAGCAGTAGCGATTTTGCCATCCAATGTCATAGCGTATTTTAAAGTAATAAACGGACGCTGCTTCGTAATCCAGGTAAAGAAGCGCTCATTTAGGCGCTTAGCCTCCTTTTCGCACACGCCGGTAACAACCTCGATCCCCTGCAGGCGCAGATATTCCAAACCCTGACCTGCAACCTTGGGGTTAGGATCAAGGCAGGCAACCACAACCTTGCCGATGCCCGCGCGCGCCAAGGCTACGCAGCAGGGACCGGTGCGTCCGTAATGTGCGCAGGGCTCCAACGTTACATAGGCCGTTGCACCCTGAGCCATCTGCTTAGCCTCCGCCAAGGCATTGACCTCGGCATGCGGTTCGCCGGCCTTATGGTGATAGCCCTCACCCACAATATTGCCTTCGGCATCCACAATCACGCAGCCAACCATCGGATTGGGACTGGTATTGCCCTCTGCCTGCAGCGCCAGCTCCAGGGCCCGCTGCATATATGCTTCATCTGTCATTCTTGCCAAAATATCACCTTCCAGTAATATAAAAAACCGCATAAAGACCTAAGGAGCCCATATGCGGTAAAAAACTGTTTTGCCACCTTTTATCATCCAGACTATACTGTCGGTACCGGAATCGCACCGGTTCATGCGCTGCTGCGCTAGCGGACTTTACCGCCGATCGGGAATTGCACCCTGCCCCAAAGGTTACATTATGAAGTTATTTTTATTATAGCGTCAAATTTTCTTCCAGTCAAGAAAACTATACGTGAACACTATGATTTACTTCGCTGCCTCTTTAATAATTTCGTAGGTCCAGCGTGCAGTGTTGTACAAATCCTCTTCCTTCAGATATTCCGCGGTAGTATGCACATTACTCATGCCGGTTGCCAACAGACCGCAGGGCAGGCCGTAGCCGCAAAGATAATTGCCGTCACTGCAGCCGCCGGTGGTTTTCAGCTCTACCGGGAAGCCCAGTGTTTCCGCAGCGCGTGCTGCCAGCTTAATGCATTCGTGGTCCTTGTTCAGCTCCACAGCAGGACAGCCTTCCACTACTTCGAATTCAACCTGACCGCCACCGGCCTCAACAGCCTCTTTAATCAGAGCGATGGTGGAATCCTTCAGCGCCTCCAGACGCGGTACGTTCAGAGAGCGCATATCAATGACGAATTTAGCCTCCGGGCAAACGATATTAGTGCCAACGCCTGCGTTGAACATGCCGATGTTAAAGGTAGTTTCGCTGTCCAGACGACCGTAAGCAGGCAGCTTGGACAAAGCATCCGCCGCCAGCATAATCGCATTGACGCCTTCTTCCGGAGCAATGCCTGCATGGGCAGCCTTGCCCTTGACGGTTACGTAAATATCGTACAGCTTCGGTGCAGCATAGGTAATTTCGCCCGGTGCGCCGCCGATATCCATGCAATAACCGTAATCAGCCTTAATCCAGCTCTGGTCCATGTTTACTACACCAAGGCAGCCGATTTCCTCACTTACAGTAAAGCACAGCTGCACGTCGCCGTGAGCTACGCCATCCTCCTTCAGTGCGCGCACCGCCTCCAGCATGGCAGCAACGCCAACCTTGTCGTCACCGCCCAAGGTCGTGGTACCGTCGCTGTACAGCACGCCGTCCTTGCGGACAACCTTGGTGCCGGTTGTCGGTGCTACGGAATCCATGTGCGCTTCGAACAGCAGCTTCGGAGCATTCGGCACGGTGCCCTTCACATAGGCCCACACATTACCGCAGGTACCGCCGGTTTTCTCGTGCGCCTTATCCATCTCAGGCTCCAGGCCAAGCTCGCGCAGCTTCGCCATAATCAGCTCTGCTTCCTGCTTTTCATCCTTACTGGGGCAGGGAACGCTTACCAGCTCTATAAATTCATCAATCAATCTTGTTTTGTTTATCATTATGGTCACCTCGTAAAAGTTTAAGATATAAGCATATTATATACCTTAATGAAAGCCGCGCGCAAGTTTAACTGCCGGCAATATTACAGCTGCAGATAGCGGCAGGCCAGATACAAAGCGCCCGCAACCAAACCACCGCAGGCACGGATTCGCAGCTTTTTCGCATCAACGCGCTCCGGGTCGCTTTTCTGCAGACGGCCGATGCCGCCCAGCAGCAGCCAGGCGGAAAACAGCAGCATAGCCGCCGCCAGATAATCCCAGCTTTCCAATTTAGCAAAAATCTCCATTATATCACCTATTCTTTATTTTTTGCGGACACAGATATGCATAGTGACAGTAAGCACAGCTTTCGTTACAGCTGCAGGCGAAATCGTCCTCCTCGCCCTTACCGCTGATTTCCTCGCACAGCTCTATTGCCTCCTGCAGGTACGATTTATCCAACGGCAGCTGCCAAACGCTCATATTCTGCAGAAAGTGCAGCTCGGCGCACACAACTCTTTTGCCGGGGTACAGCTTTTCCGCAGCATCCTTATACAGCGCCAGCTGATAAGCATAACCCAGCTTCACCTCGTCAGGCTCCGGCGGCGTACCTGTTTTATAGTCCACTATTATCATATTATCATCTTCGTCAAAGGCCAGCAAATCAATTACGCCCTCAGCCGCCAGCTCCTGCTGCAGAGGCTGTACAAATTCTAATTCACGCTTCTGCTTTTTGGGCAATAATTTATACAAATCGCTGCTGATATAAGCATCAAACATACTCTTGGCCTGTGTTGCCGCAGCGCCGGGAGCAAATTCATCCAGTGCAATGGCAAAAACAGCCTCCGCATTATAGCCATTATACAGCTCCAGCGCTTTATGCACAATACTGCCGGTTACACTAGCAGGCAGCTCGTGCGCCTGCTCTCCGGCAACTGTCTGCTCCAGCTCAGGCACTGCCAAAACCTGCTGGTAGTAATATTGACGCTGACAATGCAGATACGTCTGCAGTGCACTTGCGGTAAAGCAGGTACGGCCGCAGGCTGCGTAGGCAGGCAGCGGTGCCAAGGACAACGGCTCCAGCGCCAGCTGCTGCTGCACGCCCTGCTGCACAACAGCCGGGCTTAAAGCATCGGCACACAAAAGGCGTACCCAAGGACAGCTGCTTTCCTGCTTGTCCCAATCCACCTCGTATACTGCCTGCAGCTGCTGCCACCAGCCCTTGGCGGCAGGCAGAGCGATAACAGCCTCCGGCAGCTTTTCTTCCGCCACCGTACCGACCATTAAAAGCTGCTTTTTGGCACGCGTCATAGCAACATAAAGCAGACGTCTGCTTTCTTCTTCTTCCAGCTCACTATCGCGCGCCTTCGCCAGCTCGTACACGCCGCTGTTTTGCAGCTGCATTTCCTTATCGGGCACCTTAATGCCCAAAAGTCCCTGCTCGCCTTCCTTCCCCGAAAAATATTTAATGGATGCGGTATCGCCCTTCACTGATTTATCTAACTGCGGTAAAATAACAAGATCGAATTCCAAGCCTTTGGAATTATGTATCGTCATAATCTGCAGTGCATCATCGGCCTGTACGGTAGCGGCAGGCTCCTTGCTGCTGCTTGCGCGCAAATCCTTAACGTTTTGCAGCCATTCCGCCAGCGAAGCCTGCTTCGTTTGGCAATACTGCTGTGCCAGGCGGCGCAGCTTTTTGACATTGGCCAGCTTGCTCGGGCCGTTTTCCTGCTGCGACAGAACGAATTCCGGCTTCAGCTCGTCCCAAAGCTGTGCGAACAGCTCCGGCAATGCCATCAGCGCTGCTGCCTGACGTAGGCTGCGTAAGCGTTCGGCAGCCTGCATAGCCAGCGCCTGCTGCTCCGGCTGCAGGTTCAGCTGCAGCTCACCGCTGCCGACAGCCTGCAGTACATCCCATAACGGTTTATCATTTTCGGTCTGCCAGAAAAGCTGCGTCAGCGTTGCATCATCCAAACCGAAATAGTTGGAGCGCAAAGCGCCTGCCAGCTCCAGGCTTGCGTAACGGTTGTGCAGCACAGCCAGCAGATTCAGAATATCCAGAACCTCCTGCTGCTCATAAAAGCCCTTGCCCTTAACTACTACGCAATTTATGCCGTAGCCCTGCAGCGTCTGCCGCAAAATTTCGCAATGCGTCATTGCGCGCAGCAAAATAGCCTTGCTTGCCCCCGGCCTGAGCTGCGGCTCAACCTTGGGCAGCTCCTGCTGCAGATAGGCGGCGATTGCCTCTGCCTCCTTCTGCCATTTATCCTCTTTAGCGCCCAGGTCATCATCCTTGGATTTATACGGCACCTGCAGCAGGCAAACCTTAGCGCCGCCGGTGTTAGCACCCTCGTGATGCTCCAGACAGATTTCCTCCTTCGGCAAATCCATCAGCTGACAAAAGGCGGTATTACAGCTTTCGACAATGCTCTGCGTGCTGCGGAAGTTGGTTTTCATGCCCAGGTTCTGTCCCGCATTTTGCGCGATATCCTCTTTTACCTTATTAAAAACGCTGACATCGGCATGACGGAAACGATAAATAGACTGCTTCACATCACCGACGATAAAAAGATTATTCTTGCCGTCCAGCTTGTTACCGCAGAGCAGATAAATCAGCTGACGCTGGCGTTCGTTGGTGTCCTGGAACTCGTCTACCATAATATATTTATAGCGCTCCTGATACTTTTGCCGCAGCGCCTCATTCTTCTGCAAATGCTCGATGGCCAGCAAATCCAGATCATCATTAAACAGGATATTATTTTCCTGCTTGCGTGCGCTCAGGCAGGCATAAAACTCCTGCAGCACGGCAAGCCAATCCTGCACCAAATCGCAGCCCTTGGCGTTCAAAAGTACATGGTTCAGCTCCTGACGCAGATTTTTTAAATTAGTCAGCTCCGCTGCCAACGCCTTGCCACTAACCTTAACAACGCCCGACGCATCCAGCAGGGAGCACTCCGGCTCCGGCGCCAGCAGCTGCTTTTGCATTTCGTCCAGCAGTCCTGCGGCCTCCGTCAACGTCTGGCGTCCCTTGGTCTTTGCCCCCAAAGCCTCGCGCGCTTCGATTACCTCGCGCACAGCAGCAAACAGCTTCTGCTGCAGAGCCGGCAGTTCTTCCTTCGCCTTAAGATAAGGCTCTGCCAGATTATCTTCACGCACCAGCTCCGAGAGCTTGTCCCCCAGCGCCGTAACCTGATTAACAAAGCTGTTAACGCCGTAGGTCTGCACCAGCCTGCGCAGGGCAGTGTTTTCCTTGATATTTTTGCGTAAAAACTGCTGCAGCGTTTCTTTAAAAAAGTCCTGCGCTTCAAAATCCTCTAAAATCGTAAAATCCGGATCAAGCTGCGTTTCTACCGGGTTATCTCTCAAAATACGGCTGCACAGGCTGTTAATCGTGCTTATCGGCGCGCTCTCCACCTTCTGCAGATGCTCCTGCCAGCGCAGTCTTTCCAAATCAGTCTGCGCCTGCTCCACACATTCGCCGACAGCCTGACGCACACGCCCCTTGATTTCGTCGGCAGCCTTGCGCGTAAAGGTTATCGCCACAATATTCGTGGGATTAACGCTCAAATCCGAGCGCAGAATTTGCACAAAGCGCTTCATCAGTACATAGGTTTTACCGCTGCCGGCACCGGCGAGCAGCGAAACATTGCTTTTAATCGTATTTATCGCCAAAGCCTGCTCCGGTGTAGGGTTCTTACTCATCGCTCTCGCCTCCCTGTCCGCCGTCGCCATTCACCAGCTGCACACGGCAAATATCGTGTAACGGGCAATATACATCGCAGCGTCTGCAGCCTGCCAATGCAAAATCGCCTGCATAAATTCTTTCTATATAATCCTTCAGCAACTGCTCTTTTTCCTGCTTAAAGCTATCCCAGGTCAGCTCTGCGGCGTTCTTCGGCTTTTTATACGGCAAGTCGCTGTTGCCCACGCTTTCCAGCAAAAAGGCACTTTTGCGCTTGCCCTCCTTCAGCGAATAATAGCAGCCGCCGCTGACTGCAAGCTGCTCCTTGGAAAGCGCCGCCACCGCCAGCAGATACACCGGCAGCTGCAGGTCGAGCCCCTGCTCCATAGCACTGCCTGTGGGAGGCGTGCCACTTTTATAGTCCGTGATAAAAGCATGCTCGCCGTCGCTGTCGATTCTGTCAACTCTGCCGATGAGCGATACATCACTGCCGTCACTGAGCGTCAGGTACAAGGGCTTGCCGTTTTTAGAGCTGAAATTCCATTCCACAGCCTGCGGCCTAAAGCCGCCCCAACGCTGCTGGTCGGCATATTCAAAGCGCAGCCAGCGCACCAGCATACGCCAGAGGCGCTGCTTTTCTACCTGCCAGATATCCTCGTTTACGGAAGCAACGGTACTGCCGCCGTCATTGCGCGCAGCGGTGCAGACATCCTCAAAGACTGCCTCCAGCTCCTCCGTCAGGTCTGCCATAGTTTCTCCGATAATTTTGCTGCCAAGATAAGGCTCGACAAAGCTTTTCAGCGTCTGGTGCAGGATATCACCGGCATCACGCGGCTGCAGCAAATCATCCGCTTCCTCCGCCGCCTGCGCCAGCCACACCTTCTCCGCCAAAAAGCGGAAGGGGCAGGCAGCATAAGCCTCCAGCCTGCTCGCACTGAAGCGGCTGCCGATTTGCTTACGCAGCAGCTTCGTCGGCAGGGAATTTTGCAAGTCGCCATTATATTCCGGCTGCTGTGCCTTACGCAGAATATCCGCTTTGGCTGCCAGCTGCTGCTCCGCAGAGGGAGCCTTTTGCCCGCTGAGCTCTGCTATTTTCGGCAAATCCGCAGCAGCAAAGCGCTTGTCGCTGTACGCCTCCTCCGCCGAAGCAACGCCGAAATCAGGCAGCGTCTGCGCCTTCACATAGTCCTTGTCCAGACGCTTGTCCTCACTTCCCGGCTGCAAAAACAGCTTCCAGATTTCCTCCAGATAGCTGCTGGCCAGGCTTTCGCCTACATCCTCATGCCAAGTGAGGATGAGCTCCTTTTGCGCCGCACACACAGCCTGAGCAAAGAAATAAGCATCCTCATCAAAGGAGGAGCCAACCGTGGGCAAATCGTAGCCTGCGTCCGCCAGCTGCTTGCGCTCCGTATCGTTATAAATCCAGTTTTCGTTTTTAGCCTGCGGAAACTCGCCCTCGCGCAGGCCCATAATATACACGCTGTCGAAGCTCAGGCCCTGTACGTTGCCAACCTCCGTAAAGAGTACGCCGTCCCTGCGGCCGAAGCGCAGAGTAAGCTGCACCTGCCCCAAGGCCTCCTGCAGCAGGCTGTTCCATTGGCTAAGCGTTAGCTTGTAATCACTGTTTTTCGCAACCTCGTAATCACGCACAAGCTGCTGCACAGCCTTCAGCACAGCATCCTTGCTGCGCAGGCAGGCCAGCATAAAGTCAAGCGGCACGCCCTGCTTATGCAGGCTGCCCAGACGCTCTTCCAGCGGCAGCGATTGCACAAGCTGCGTCAGCTGCTCGGCATATTCGCTGATTGTTGCCTCCGCCTTAGTGGTTTCTATAAAAGCATCCAGCTGCTGCCACAGCTCCGTTGCATCACCCAGCAGCTCGTGTGCCTTCTGCATAGCCTCCTGACGTGTTTTGAAATACGTTTGCGTGCGCAGGCTGCTTGCCGTTTCCACATCCACATCAAAGAACAGACGCAAAAGCTCGCAGCTCAACAACTCCAAATAGGCCGCTGCCGCCTCACGTCCTCTGCCTGCGGCAGTAAGCAGCAGGCGCAGCATAACAGCCAACGGCTGAGCTGCCAGCGCAGTTGTCTGCGGCAGGCTCACCGGCACACCGTATTCATCCGCCAGCTGGCGCAAGCCGCTGTATAAGGAAAAGTCGCGCACGGCAACAACAATGCGATTGGCAGCACACTTTTCATGCGCCAGCTGCTGCTTGATACGCTTCAGCACCCAGCGCATCTCCTGCTCATCGGAGGCAAAGCAGTAGCTTTCCACACCCTCCGCAGGCACCGGTGCGGGCGCATGCCCCAAGTGACGCAGCTGCCGCATAGCAACGCCTGCCGGAGCTTGTCCCAATTTCTCTGCCGCAAGGCTTGCAACCGTCGCACCAAGAATTTTCAGCGCGTTGACGGTGTTCGTGCTCGCGCGCATAAACTTGGTAATTGATTCATACTTGGCTTTTTCGTCGGAGCTTACTCTGCGTCCTTCGTAGCTCATGCTGATTACCAGATCATCCACATGCTTCGCCAAGGCCTGCAGAAAGTTTATCTGCACCTGGTCAAGGCTGAAGAAATCGCAGATATAGATATGCTTCCAGGGGATTTTGCAATCCTTCTTCTGCAGCATTTCCATAGCCAGACGATACTTGCCCTCAAGGTCGTACCAGTTATTGTTTTCCAGATATTGACGATAAAGCAGATAAAAATTGCAGACACCCAAATCCTTGCCCTTCAGCTCATCCTCCTCAAAGGATTTTTGGATTTGGCCGTAGATATCCTCCTTAGTGGCACCGCAGCGTGAAAGCTGGCTTACGAGCGAGGTCATGGCCTTCACAAAGCCTGTTTTATGCGCCAGCGAGCCGAAATATTCCAGCTGCTTATGCGTAGTCATACCGGTAAGCTGCTTGTTTTCCATCATATAGTCGATAATATCCTGCACAATCAGCTCCTGGCTGCGGCGGCTCAATTCCTTGTAATCGCTGCCACCGTTAAGGTTCATCAGCTTGCTTGCCAGAGTATCCATGCCCATTGTTTCCACATTAGCATAATTGCGGTGCACATCGTCCGTCAGCAGGCGGTTCGGTAGCACCAGCACGCCTTCGCCCAACGGCTGTTGCGAAAGCTTCTCTGCCAGCTGCGAGCGCAGGCTGCAGCCGAGAGGTACATAAATCAACTTTGCCATAACAATCTCCTTCTGTTTATCCTTTAGCGTAATATTGCTCAAATCTTTATAATGCTTATTATACCATAAGCGACTGTCAAAGATTATCTATTTGAGGAACGGATTTTTAGGGAAACTAAAAAGGCTGCCACATAATTGTGACAGCCTCCTGAAAATACAATATTATGCTTCGTATTCAGCTAACTTTGCAGCAGCCTTCGGGCAGCCTTTTGCGGCAGCCAGTTCGAAGTAGGTCTTGGAGCAGATTTTGTGGCCCATTGCCAGATATTGCTCGCCCAGCTTGTACATATCTTCTGCATATTCAATGTCCTTCAGCTTTGCGGCAGCCTTGGAGCAACCTTTGGCAGCAGCCAGTTCGAAGTAGGTTTTGCCGCAGATGCAGTGGCCCATGCCCAGATAATGCTCGCCCAACTTGTACATATCTTCTGCATATTCCATGTCTTTCAGCTTAGCAGCAGCCTTCGGGCAGCCTTTGGCAGCAGCCAGCTCAAAGTAGGTCTTGGAGCAGATGCAATGGCCCATTGCCAGATAATGCTCACCCAGGTCATACATATCTTGTGCATATTCCATGTCCTTCAGCTGTGCGATTGCTTCCTCGGAGCCTTTAGCAGCAGCCAGCTCCAGATAGGTTTTACCGCTGATGCAGTGGCCCATACCCAGATATTGTTTAGCAAGCATCAGGCAGCCTGCAACATATTCTTTTTCTTTAGCTTCGGCAGCAGCGATTTCTTCATCGGTAACGCCTGTTTTTTCTTTGAACCATGCCATGATAGCGTCCATGTCTTCAGCCTTGTGCAGCACACTTCTGAATTTATGGTCAATCACCTTGGTAGTATACAGGTACTCAACACCCAGGTCCAAGTCAAAATAATCCAATCCGAAAAATGTCAGAATACCATCAATAACAACCTCAGCATTAGCAGGATCCTTTGCCAGCTTAGCAATTTGTAAATACTTTTCAGCAACAGTCGTCATTTAAAAAACCTCTCTTTTTCATTCTTTTGTAAGAATAATCAATTATTAGTTCCTTTGGAACCAATATAATCATATCACGATTGAAAATAATTATCAACTATTATATGGGAAATGGTAGGAAAATGGGAGATAGAGGGGAAAGATTTTGCTATGCTGCCTTTTGCCTCTTGGCATATTCGTGATTTTGCTTTATTGGCGAATATGCTGATTAAAATTCTTGCGAGAGGTGTGGGACAGAGTATGTACAAAAATATATCAAGCCAAAAATCCCCCCTAGTAACAGTAAAATTACAAGCCAGCTCCAATACCTTTAATTGAATCTCTATTGCTTCCCTACATGTTACATTCTAACCTAAATCAACATCACATCTACCAATGGTATAATAATGCAATACGTCTAAAATTTCATCATCAACAATATTTAAGCTATCCAAGCATGAAAAATCATTTTTTTCTACTATTGGCTTTAGTATAGCAAGCTGTTCTTCACTAAGGTTTATAAACTTATTCCACCATTCATCCGTTAAACCATTATCTTTAAAGTGAAAACGATAAATAATCATAACTTCAGGCATGTAAAGCAATTTATAAAACTCATCTTCATTAGAACCAAAAGCCTCTTCGAAAAAAGACTTTCCTCTGCCAACTTTGCCTTTTGTTGAATTTAAAATTGCCTGTATTGCCCTTATAAATTTTCTGCACCAATGAGTCCCAATATAGTCACGATTACTGAAGTAATTAGGATCTTCAATTGGGTGATATTTCATGGGAAATGAATAAATACTAGCACCTAATTCTTCACAAAGCTCAACATTAAGCTTCAAACGTAAGTAAAGTTCCAAAGGTTTATCTCTAAAATTATAGAGTATATAATTAGACAAGTTTTTATGCCCATGAGCAACAGCCGTTTCGACAGCTTTTTTATATACATCATGTAACTCCCAATGGTCAAATGCTATGCGCACTGGCTTAATTGGTATTTCTGCTAACTTGGCCATATTTGAATCGTTTATCAATCTAGAATCAATGCCTTGATTAAAGTCTACATATCTAGCCTTCGGTCGATTTTTATATAACTCTTCAAAAATCGGTTTCAGTACTTCGTAAGTCTTTAAGATGTTTTCTTTAGTAGCTGTATATTCCTCTAGCAAAAAATTATCTTGCAACAAATTATAAACTCTTTGCTTATCTGCTCCCTTATATTTTGTCAATAAAATCTTATATTGCTTCACACAAGACTTTATATATCCTTTGTCATTTTGCCCAGAAATTAGATTTTGGATAGCTATTTCGTAACGATTAGGTTCTACATACGTTGCACCTTTAGCAAATCCAGCTCTTTTTATTTCTTCAATTATTTCATTAAATTTTGCAGATGCCAATACATTATTATCCAACAAAAGCAAATCTCTCTTTGCTCCATACTTTTTTTCTGCCACTTCTAGTTGCTCTGCTAAAGGAAGAAAATCCTTATACTCTGGTTCTAACTTTGGAACAGCACAAAAAGGACATTTATTTATACAACCACGTGTCATATATGCGTAATAAGCGTTATCTGCTGGATATTTATAATCTATCTCTTCTAAAATTGAGTAGTCTAACGGTAAATTATCAACTATGATATTGTTATCGTCACCCAACATTCCTGCTTTTCCCAAAGTACCTACATGCGGTTTTATGCCGGTAGCTTCTTCTACTTTATCTGGAAGAATTGTTGCCATTACACCGCCTACTTTGACTCCTTCAGAAGTTTTGCATAACTGCTTTACAAAGTTGATAGTCTTTATGCTAATATCCCAATAAAACGTAAATAGAGTTGTAACTATAACTACATCATATTTCCGAAATTCTGGTTGAAAATACAACTTATTAAAGAAAAATTTTCTATAATACTTAAATAACCCAATAATGATAGGATTATCGCTACATTCGAAAATTTCTTCAAGAACTTTTAAGCTTCCCTTTCGTAAATATGAGCATATTAGAGGTTTATATTTTTCCCAAACTACTTTCTCATCATTTGCATAAAGTTGCTCTATAAGCATTTCATATGTATCATTCAATACCAATTCTGATAAATCACCTTTAAAAAAAGTTACATTATCACCTAGCTGCTTATAATAACTAGATATTTTCATTAACCCCATAGGAGGATATTTATTTTTATAATTAGGTTCTACTAATAAGATATTACGACTCATTTCATTAAATCTTCCTGTATTTTATCTATTAAACATGTTGCTTGGTCAGGCGGTAATACTGCCTGTATGGTTTTATAAATTCGGCTTACTAGCTTTTGCTCTTTCTTACCATACTTTGTCAATCCCTGTGTACGATAACTGGTTTTTTTCTTAACCGTAGTTGCACCCTCATCAGGATTTGCTTTACTACCACCATATTTAGGAGATCCTTCAGCCACTTCTGATCCATGCGATGGGTATTTTTTACTAAGTTTATCAAAAACCTTACTCAAAACATCATCAGCATTATACTTTTCTTTTTGTCTTTCTAATGTGGCTTTTGCTTTTTCTGCCTTATCTTTTTTTGTATTTAATTCTGAAGCAGCTTTATTTTTACTAGCTTCGTCTATAAATTTTCCTTCAGCTAAATTTGCATTAAATTCTCTATAAGCTTTCTCATACTCTTGTATTCTTTGCAAATCTTTCTTTATGTCATTAGCTTTATGATACATACTATAAAAAGTATCGTATGTTAAATTTCTAAGAGCTTTTTCAAAAAAACGACATTCATTATTAAAGTTAAAATAATCACGTCTAGCATTAGGAATAAGCAGTGGACTAACAGCAAAAATCTCTCCTACAAAATAAAAATTTCCTCTTTCTTCTTTGAAAAATTTTTGCGTTATTAATGTATTCTCATCACCTATTTGTATATTTCCTTTTCTCAATCTTAAACCTCGCATTTGATTGATAGCCGGTATCTTTTTTTCAAAACGGCTTATCCCATACCACATCCATGCTAGAGGTTTATCATTATCGTCAACAAACATTTCGAATTTAACATCATAGATACTATCATATTTTTCTTTTTTCCCACTATTGCCGATAGGTGTATATAAATCTGTCACATATGGCTTAAAAATCTGCTCTTGATTTATCAAAACACGATATTCGTCTATATTGAATCCATTATCAGCTGCATATTTCCTAATAGGATCTTTATAACAAAAGCTGCTACTATAAGGAACAGGAGCGATAGCAGAAATATAATCGCTTATAGCTTCAACATTAAGTAAATCTTCTGCATTTTTACTTACTTTTATCAATTCAACTTTAAAATAATGCCCTTCTTTTTCACAAGCATTTTCTTTATATGATGTTGATTTATCTACTAATGACGCTGCATCAATTTTATTATCATGGTCAGCTAAAATTTCTTTAATTAATTTTGCATTCCATACACATACAGACTCTACATTTTCGCCTTTTGCAGACGTAGTAAATCGCAACTCGTCACAAACAGATATGCCACCTAAACGTCCTATTCCTCTAAAACCTTTATTATTATCGACGCTTTTCTGAGAATCAGCTATACTCTCCATAATTTTCTTAAAATCTGCTTTAGGTATACCATAGCCGTTGTCCTCTATAGTAATTTTCCTAATCTGCGGTTCAATTTTAATATAAATAGATGCATCCTTAGGCTGCAAAATCCCAGCAGATACTGCCTTATCAATACCATCAGCAGAATTTTGTATATACTCGCGATAAACTATTCTAGAATTGTTATACATCGCTGTCGTAAGATTTTCTATTATATTTTTACCAATATATGCCATAATCTATCATCCTTACTTAGATTTAAATTGTTTGTAGATTGGTTTGGGAAACATTATGTTAAGCAAAGAGCGAAAAACAGGGTTTTGGATAATGTATTCACCTTGTTTTAATCTAGACATCATGCTCTTATATATCGACGGAATGAAGCGATAATCACTCTTTGTCAATTCAATAGCATTAGTTCTTCCGTATGCAAACGTTGAACAGTTACCAGTAACACGCTGATGAATCGCACTTTTAAACTGCTCTGCACCAAACAAAACAATACCTAAAGAACGACCTCTTTCAGCAATATCTAATACTTGACGCAGAATAGGCGAACTTTTAGGAACATCTGAAGATGCATACTTATTAAGCTCATCGATAAAAATAACTATTTTCGATGGAGGATTAGCTTCATCATCAGGACTTAACTTCAAATTATAAATGGCTTTTATTGCATCACCAAAAACAAAAGCTTGCATATCATCACTTAATTTAGCAATATCAATTACGTGGACTTCATTCTTTTTGATATCAGCCAAAGCTTGACTAATGCGAATCTCTTTATCAGTTGCTTTAATCGAACCAAACAAAGGATTATTATAAATACTCTTTTTGACTATTCTTTCGAATTTACGCCAACTTAAAACTGATATTTCTTTATCGCCATGTCCGCCTGCTTCACCACATTTTTTTACTTTATCTAAAAAGTCGTTCCAACTATCTAAATTACCAAATTCACCTCTACCAGAAATAATGTAATTCAAAATAGAATCCATAGTCTGCCCCGGATCATCTATACTAGAAAACATTAAGTCTAGATTTTCTTTGTCATGTCTGTATTCATACTTAAACATATGAGCTTTGCCATTATCGATATTCTTTGTTACGTTCTCTTTTTCTAAATAAGTATTATGAATTCTAGTATCAGAGTACGGATAATAATAATGCACATTCTTAAAAGGTGTTTTAGATAAGCCTAATTCATCATACAATGCAAGTACTTCTTCACGTTCTTTTTCACTATCAAAAACATTTGGTTCATCAATTGCCAATAAGTCCTTACCTTTTACATTAAAAATTACAAATGCAACATCTTCATCAGCTTCTTTATCGCCAGATTTTAACGCATTTAAACACTTATCTTGGATTCCCTTAAGTAAAAACATAGCATATGACGTTTTAGCTGCCAAACCAGAAATACCAGATATATTTAAATGTGCACCTTCTGGTCCTATCAAATATTTTGAATCCATATTTACAGTCAAACGCACACGATCTTCTTCTCCTGCACCTTGGTACATTTCTAAATAACCACATGGTATAGGATGCTTTATTGTTGATAAGCCAAGTGCTGCACTAACTTCCTCTTTTTCAGCTATTGCAACACTCTTTCCATTCAAAACAGGGATATAAATATTCTCGGTATTGCCAACAATTTTCGCCTTAACATAGTTCATGCCAATTCTATGAGTAATCGGTGCTGTATGAATATCTCCAAAATCATTAGAAATATAATCTGCTAAAAAACTTGCACTATCCGTAATATGGGAAATTTCCTCTACAACACCATACGTTTTGCTATTATTAATATGCTCAACCTTAACAACATCAAAAGGATTAAGCACTAATTCTGGCCGCGTCCAAAAATAAAACTCTTCCATCGTTGACGGATTCTTTTCTGTTGCTAAAACCTTACCTATAACTTTACTCACTTAAAACACCTTCCATCAAAACAATTTTAGAAACATACTATCGCCTAAATATTTACTTTTGATATACTTTTCAGTTACATAAACAGGATACAAATGGTTCGCCCATCGAGGATCATCTGCATAACATACCGGATTTCTTTCATTGATGATATTTGCAGTAATCATATTTACCTCATCAGTTTTTAAACCATATTCTTTCTGCCTGTCGTTAACCAAAATCTTCTCAATTTTCAATATTCCATCAAAAGTATTGTTAGTATATCTAGAGTCTCGTATTCTTACATACCATACAGCAAAACACATATTTCCGATTCTCTCTGATTCATACATTTGTGCAGGGGTTCTACTATACAAAGGCAATTGAGCAATAAGATTGGAATTATTGTCACCTTTTTTGTCAAAACATTTTGCAGGATTAAATGATTTTGATACTCCAACAACAAACTGATAATTGTTTTTAAATATAGCAAGTTCTTTTTCTGTTTTCAGATTATGTACCTGATATTCTAAAGAGCCATCTTTTAAAAGATAATCATCTTGAGATAACATTTTCTGACGCACAAGCTCTTCTACCATATCTTTTTCTTTTTGAATCATATAGTCTTGGATTTTTGCTATGCCTTTATTTTCTATCTTCTCGCCTTCTCCTAAACTTGTAGAATAAGAGATTATTTTATTGAACATTAAGCCTTTATTCTTAATTTCATCCATTCTATTAATTTTTTCTGCTATATATCCAAATGATAATTCATCAGTATCCCAATCGCTATTCTTAGCTTTTTGAGGCAATACAACCAATAAGTCTCGATGAAACATAGGAGTACCATTAATATATAGCGGTTTCATTTCCATGTTTTCTCTACAACAACAGCCTACACCAACCTGACCTGCAATCACTGGATAAATTTGATTAGCATATGCCATGTCATCAACCTTATACGTCTTACGTGAACCATCTAAAAAATAGGTGAACATTGGTTTATTATGTAGAATTCTATCTGCTAAATTCTTTAAAGGTATTGTTGTCCCTTTTTTGTCATTTACATATGCATCTTCTCCATAATGCTTCCACTTGAAATCGTATCTGTGGTCATCATAATCAAATCTAGGCACGTCGATGCCTTCATAGGCATACTTAGTAGTCTTATAACTCTTCCCTTTAGTTTGCTCTGCAATAACACTTAAAACTGAAGCCATATTATCCCCCAGATATTAGCTTTTAATGCTTTATTTTAATATTACGTAAATTTACGCATAGAAATCCAATATTATTATACCACCGCTTCTCCCCCCCCGCAACCAAATGTCCATTTGGTTGCGGAGTAAAAAATAATAGTGCTCTGTCAACAGCACTCAACCTAAATTATCAGTTTAACTTATATTCTATCAAGCCAACTCTCCCTCAATCCTCCCCCTTCCTGCTCCACTTCCTTTGCGTCACCCGCGCCAGCTCCTGCAGCAAATACTCCGGTCGCACCTCAAAAATAGCAGCCATCTTAAAAAAATTCTCCATGGTCAAAGGCAGCCAACTGTTTTCAATCCTGCTCAGCGTAATGCGTGACATCCCCAACAGCTTCGCCATATCCTCCTGTTTAATGCCCCGCGCCGTGCGGTACGAGCCTATAAGCACTCCCAACTCCAAAAGCTCCTCGGAAAAATCCAGTTCCCCAACCTCCTGCGCCTGAAAAGTTCTGCGTCTTTTTAGCATACTGTCACCTCAAAATATCACTATTTTGCTAACAGCGTATTACAAAACGAGCAGTGAAAACGTATATGTAGCATATCTGATACATTTATGAATCTTTTCAATTTTCTGTGCTATAATAACCCCATCAAGACTTGATGCAGTACAG
>OODA01000096.1_pt1 | contig 76916 bp, 52 predicted proteins | sample 1671341 | NCBI WGS metagenome assembly OODA01 (sample SAMN06348147, study PRJEB24527) | human gut metagenome | biome: human gut; feature: ankylosing spondylitis patient; material: feces | host: Homo sapiens | place: China | collected 2015-10 | reverse complement strand
TAATTAACGTTAAAAAATACGCTCAAAGCTTGCTCAATTAGAGTAAAACAGGGCGTATTGGTTTTTGGAGCTTCTGCTCTTTACCTTCTGCCGGTGACTGTTGGCTCAGGGCGTATGGCGGTGATGAGGGGCTTTTTCCTTTGCTTCGACCTTGGCTTTAGCTTTTTCCTTTGCCTCGACCTTTGCTTCAGCTTTCTCCCTTGCCTTTTCCTTCTTTTCGAAATAATGTTTTGGTTCAAACTCAGCCATTTCGAAATCTATCTTCGGGAGTTTGTTATCCTCAGGCTTGAAAGGAACAGGGTTATCCAGTCTTTCTACCTTCACCGTAGCCACACCCTGCGAAATCATGTCGATTTCTTTCGCGGCTGCCCAGGAAAGGTCAATGATTCTTCCCCTTCCGAACGGACCACGGTCAATCACTTCAACGATTACACTCTTGTCATTTCTCAGATTCGTAACCTTCAGCATCGTGCCGAAGGGATAATAACGGTGTGCACACGTCAGACTGTCATGGTGGATTCTCTGTCCACTAGCCGACCTGGCACCCGTGGCACGTTTAGAGTAATAGGATGCCTTGCCACGCTGATGCTTCTGGCCGCAGCATGGGATGCATGATAATGTACTCAGAAATGTACTCAATAATGCTATGATAAATAATCTTCTTTTCATAACTTCTCGATATTTTGCTTGCAAATATATAAAAAAACGATGAAAAATGCAAGAAAATCTCAGAAAATCAGTATCTTTGCACTATAATTCGCTACACATATGGAAAATAATGTACCCCAAGAGTGGAATAAATTCTATTTGAAAGACGTATCATTTGTGAATCTCATGATGCGACGTATCTACAATGTCTTGATTGTAGCCAACCCTTACGATGCGTTCATGCTAGAAGATGATGGACGCATCGAGGAGAAGATATATAATGAGTATATGGAGCTGGGACTCCGTTATCCCCCAACCTTCACCCAGGTCTCAACCACCGAAGAGGCAGCTCAGGTGCTGCGCTCCACCGTCATCGACCTCGTCATCTGTATGCCGGGCAATGCCGACAACGATGCCTTCGATGTGGCGCGTGATATCAAGGGCAAGTTCCCGAATATCCACTGCGTCGTACTCACCCCGTTCTCCCACGGCATCACCAAGCGGATGGAGAACGAAGACCTCAGCATCTTCGATTACGTATTCTGCTGGCTGGGCAACACCAACCTCATCCTCTCCATCATCAAGCTCATAGAGGATAAGATGAACCTGGAGCACGATATCCGGGAGGCAGGCGTGCAGATGATACTCCTGGTAGAAGACTCCGTGCGCTTCTACAGTTCCATCCTGCCCAACCTCTACAACTATATCCTCGAGCAGAGCAAGAATTTTTCCAAGGAAGCCCTCAACCGCCATGCTGCCACGATGCGAATGCGTGGCCGTCCGAAGGTGGTGCTCGCCCGTACCTACGAAGAGGCGCAGAAACTCTACGATAAGTATTCCAACAACACCCTGGGTGTCATCAGCGATGCCCGATTCCCGTTGAAGAGTGCCGCCAAGGCTTTCGGCAACGAGGTGGAGCAGGAGGCGAATCCCGAGCACGGCACCGATACCTTCGGACGTGAGAAATGTCCTGATGCCGGATTGCGCCTCTTCCGTTACATCCGCAAGACCGATCCGTTTGTGCCGCTCATCATCGAGAGTTCCGAGAGCGACAACCGTGCCAAGGCAGAAGCCGAGGGATTCCGCTTTGTAGATAAGAACTCCAAGAAGATGAGTGTGGATCTCCGTCGCCTGATGGAGGAGCACATGGGCTTCGGCGATTTCATCTTCCGCGATCCGAAAACCCACGAGGAAATCATGCGCATCCGCAGTCTGAAGGAGTTGCAGGATAACATCTTCAACATCCCCAACGATTCGATGCTCTATCATATCAGCCGCAACCACATGAGCCGCTGGCTCTGTGCCCGTGCCATCTTCCCGGTTTCCGCCTTCCTGAAGCACGTCACCTGGGAGAAGCTGCAGGATGTGGATGCCCACCGGCAGATCATATTCGATGCCATTGTGCAGTACCGTCACATGAAGAATCTGGGCGTGGTTGCCGTGTTCGACCGTATGAAGTTCGATAAGTATGCCCACTTTGCCCGCATCGGCGAAGGATCACTGGGCGGAAAGGGCAGGGGACTAGCCTTCCTCGACAACATCATCAAGCGCCATCCCGAGTTCAACCAGTATGAGAATGCCACCGTGCAGATTCCGAAGACCGTGGTGCTCTGTACCGATATCTTCGACGAGTTCATGATGAGCAACAATCTCTATCCGATAGCTTTGAGCGATGCCAGCGATGATGAAATCCTGAAGCACTTCCTCCATGCGCAGCTGCCCGATTCGCTGATAGCCGACTTCTTCACCTTCTTCGAGGCAACGAAGAGTCCTATCGCCATCCGTTCCAGTTCGCTGCTCGAGGATGCCCACTATCAGCCTTTCGCCGGCATCTATTCCACCTATATGATACCTTATCTCGCGGATAAGTATCAGATGCTCCAGATGCTCGCCTGCGCCATCAAGGGCGTGTATGCCTCGGTGTTCTATCGCGATTCCAAGGCATACATGACCGCCACCCGCAACGTCATCGACCAGGAGAAGATGGCGGTAATCCTGCAGGAGGTGGTGGGCAAGGACTATGGCACCCGCTATTATCCTACGATGAGTGGCGTGCTCCGTTCGCTCAACTATTATCCTATCGGCGATGAGGAGGCAGAGGAGGGTATTGCCAGTCTTGCCCTCGGATTGGGTAAGTATATCGTGGATGGCGGTCAGACCCTCCGCGTCTGTCCGTATCATCCGCATCAGGTGCTGCAGACTTCCGAGACGGAGATGGCGCTGCGCGATACCCAGACCCAGTTCTACGCCCTCGACATGAAGCATGTGGGCGATGACTTCAAGGTGGATGACGGATTCAATATCCTCAAGCTCCGCGTGAAGGATGCGGTAGAAGACCAGAGTCTCAACTACATCGCCTCTACCTTCGACCCTTACGATCAGGTCATCAACGACGGTGTGTATGAAACCGGCCGCAAGCTCATCACCTTTGCCGGAGTGCTCCAGCACGATGTGGTACCCCTGCCGGAACTCATGCAGATGTCGATGAAGTGCGGTTCCGAGGCGATGCGCCGACCGGTGGAGATCGAGTTTGCCTGCAATATCCATGCCGACAAGACCTGCGATTTCTATCTCCTCCAGATCCGTCCGATCGTGGATGCCAAGGAGATGCTCGACGAGGATGTCAGGGCGATACCGGATGCCGACTGTCTGCTCCGTTCCCACAACTCCCTGGGCCATGGCATCAGCGAGGATGTCACCGATGTGGTGTATGTGAAGTACGATGACCACTTCTCGGCGATGAACAACTTCTATGTAGCCGATGATATCGAGCGCATCAACCGCAAGTTCCTGGCAGATGGCAAGAATTATGTGCTGATAGGTCCGGGCCGCTGGGGATCGAGTGATCATTACCTGGGCGTACCGGTCAAGTGGCCGCATATCAGTGCCGCCCGCGTCATCGTAGAGGTGGCATTGAAGAATTACAACATCGATCCAAGTCAGGGCACCCACTTCTTCCAGAACCTCACCTCTTTCGGCGTGGGCTATTTCACGGTAGATACGAATACCGAAGAGGGAGGCTTCGTAAACAAGGAGATGCTCGATGCGATGCCAGCCGTAGAGGAGACGCAGTATGTGCGCCATGTATGCTTCGACCGTCCGCTCAGAATCCTGATGGATGGCAAGAAGCAGGAGGGAGCTGTCCTGCATCCGCAGGAATAGGCTCCCGGCACTGCCGGATCAAGAATAAAAAAGTGTTCAGTAAAAAAAGAAATAGAATAAAAAATGTTGAACCAAGAAACAGAAAACCATTCAGTGAGCGACAAGAAATATCTTGTCCCGTTCATTCTCATCACGTCGCTCTTCTTCTTGTGGGGCTTCGCGCGTGCCATTCTCGATGTGCTCAACAAGCACTTCCAGAATGCCCTGCACATCAGTATCACCCAGTCTGCCCTGATCCAGGTAACTACCTATCTGGGTTATTTCCTCATGGCTATACCGGCGGGCATCTTCATCAATAAGTATGGCTATCGCCGGGGCGTGGTGTTCGGCCTCCTGCTCTTCGGTCTGGGTGCCATCTTCTTTATTCCGGGGGCATTGATAGGCAGCTTCTCAGCCTTCCTCTTCTGCCTCTTCGTCATCGGATGCGGACTGGTGTTCCTCGAAACAGCCGCCAATCCATACGTTACCGAACTGGGTGCCAGAGAGACCGCTACCAGCCGATTGAACCTCTCGCAGTCGTTCAATGGACTGGGCAGCATCTTTGCCACCTTCTGCATCGGTCAGTTCCTCTTCAATGATACGCAGCAGGGCGGCAATGTGGTCATACCTTATGCCATCCTGGGCGTTCTGGTGCTTGCCATCGCCGTGGTGTTCTCCCGTGTTGATCTGCCGGAAATCCAGCACCAGCAGACGACGGAAGACAAGGCGAAGGGCAGCAATATCGCCAAGCTCTTTGCCAACCACAGGATGTTCGTCTTCGGCCTCTTTGCCCTTCTGAGCTATGAGGTAGCCGAGATCTCCATCAATTCCTACTTCATCAATTTCGTCACCGGCATGCATTGGATGAGCGACCGCACCGCCTCTCTCGTCCTCACCCTCGCCCTGGCGTTCTTTATGGTAGGCAGATTCCTGGGCAGCTGGATCATGCGCCATATCCAGGCAACCACCATGCTCCTCATCTGTGCCGTGGGCAGCGTGGTCTGCATCGGTCTGGTGCTTTGCGATCTGGGCATCGTGTCACTGGTAGCCCTGGTGGGCAACTATCTTTTCGAGGCAATCATGTTCCCTACCATCTTCAGCATCGCCCTCACGGGATTGGGCAATCTCACCAAGTCGGCATCCTCGCTTCTGATGATGACTCCGATAGGCGGATGCGGCTTCCTGCTGATGGGAATGATAGCCGATACCACCCATGTCACCCTGCCTTTCGTGGTACCTTTTATCGGTTTCCTCATCGTCTTGGCTTATGCCGTTCGGGAGTACAAATTGCAAAGTGCAATTAGCAAATAAAGGGTTTTAGGTGGCTAAAAAGGGGGAATTAACTTTTTTAACTCGCTTGTAACACGAAAAAGTAAGCATATTTTTTGCTGTCTCAAAAGAAAAAGTTAAATTTGCACTCGGTTATGATGGGTGCGTCTAGAATCCATCTGATAAAAATGAATAGAATGTTTCATTAAACAATAAAATTAATAACAATTATGGCAGTAGATTACAAGAAAATCGGTCTTGTGAACACTAAGGAAATGTTCGCAAGAGCTATCAAGGGCGGTTGGGCCGTTCCTGCTTTCAACTTCAACAACTTGGAGCAGCTCCAGGCTATCATCCAGGCTTCTTCAAACTTGAAGTCACCAGTTATCCTCCAGGTATCTAAGGGTGCTCGTAAGTATGCTAACCCTACATTGCTCCGCTACATGGCAGAGGGTGCTGTAGAGTACGCTAAGGAGTTGGGTTGCAACCATCCTGAGATCGTTCTCCACCTCGATCACGGTGATAGCTTCGAGACATGTAAAGACTGTGTAGATTTCGGTTTCTCTTCTGTAATGATCGATGGTTCTGCTCTTCCATACGAGGAGAACATTGCATTGACAAAGAAGGTTGTTGATTACGCTCATCAGTTCGGTGTAACTGTAGAGGGTGAGCTCGGTGTCCTCGCTGGTGTTGAGGATGACGTAGTAGCTGAGGAGTCTCACTATACAAAGCCTGAGGAGGTTGTTGATTTCGCTACACGTACAGGTGTTGATTCATTGGCTATCTCTATCGGTACTTCTCACGGTGCTTACAAGTTCAAGCCAGAGCAGTGCACACGTGACCCTAAGACTGGTCACCTCGTTCCTCCTCCATTGGCATTCGACGTATTGGCAGCAGTTGAGGAGCAGCTTCCTGGTTTCCCTATCGTTCTCCACGGTTCTTCTTCAGTTCCTCAGGAGTATGTTGATATCATCAACAAGTTCGGTGGTAAGTTGCCAGATGCAGTTGGTATCCCAGAGGAGCAGTTGACTAAGGCTTCTGAGAGCGCTGTTTGCAAGATCAATATTGACTCTGACTCTCGTCTTGCTTTCACAGCAGGTGTTCGTGAGACATTGGCTGAGCACCCAGAGTACTTCGACCCACGTCAGTACTGCGGTAAGGCTCGTGAGTACATGGTTGACCTCTATAGCCACAAGATCAAGGATGTTCTTCATTCTGACAACAAGTTGGCTAACCTCGACTAATCTTCGAGATTTATCAACCCAAAATAATAGCGGGAATCCTTCGGGGTTTCCGCTTTTTTAATGCCCTTTTCTTTCATCTTTCTTTCATTTTGTTATGTAACAGGATTGTTGTGTGCGTGAACGTTCTGTGTCTTCACATAATTTAACCTAAAAAGTTTGGAGCGTATTACTTTTTTCTCTAAATTTGCAGCCGAACAAATGTAAGAACTACATTTTGAGATTCTTGTATATCATTTGTATATTGTAAAAGATGATTTAGGCCGAAAGGTTATTTTGGAAGTCTTCCAGAGTGCTGCAACCCCGCAGATGCTTGTAAGAGGAGACCAGGTTTAAATGATTGAATAACAATTAGTAAATGATAAAATATGAAAAAGTTTTTTGGAATGGTCATCACTTGTATGATGGCATTGGGTTTAGTAAGCTGCAGTGCGGCTGACGATGATTTGACGGGCGATACAACAACACGTGTCAACACCGTTACAACAAAGTCAAACTTCTCACTGCTCAGTTATTCACAGACAACCGGTGCTGAGGTAAATGAAACCTCTAACATCAATGGTGAGAACAACGAGAAGCTGGTATGCAAGGTTCTTTCTGGTGGTCAGTTGCAGTTGACTCACAAGAATGTAATCTTTGATGAGGGCACAAATATCAAGTTTGACTCTCAGTTAGTTGGCAACAAGATTATCATCACCGAGACAGGCGATTACGGCAAGTCTGGTAAGTATGGTTATTTCACACTTGTTGCGAAGGTAGGAATAGTTAAGGATGGTGACTATGTGATCGTAGTTAAGAGAAACGACCACACTCGCGAGGAGTTCAATATGCATTACGACTCTTCAAAGGCGAAATAAGGTAGAATATATGATTAATACAATACCTTACGATTATGATTCAATATAAATAGGTAGAATAGAAAATATAATATAGAAAGTGAATTTAAAGTGTGATTAAAGAATGTAATTGAATAATAGTAAATGTAAATGATAATAAGTTGAGCGTCGCTCAGACGACCAGTCTAGTTTTTTTTTATTAATTGTTATTGATTACGCTGATGAGCAGTTCCGGCGTACAATCCTTTAAAACCACGATGTTGCCTTTGTCTAATAAGTAAATCGTAGGCATCGCCTTGATGCTGTAAGTAGCACTTATCTGATCGTCCGCAATGATTCTGAGCATTCTGTATTCAGCAGGAATGGTCTGTTTTTTCAGCCACGCCGTAACCTTGTGGCAATTCTCGCATTCCGGATCATAGAAGTAGAGTATCACCTTTTCATTCTGATAGTCAGTCAACTGATGTATTTTTCCATCTTCCAGCTTGAAGGAGAGGTTGGTAGCCTTGGTGCCTGGCAGGTTTTTCCGTGCCGCCTTCCACTTGAAGTCGATGCGTTCCTTTTCCGCTTCATCGAAGTAAGGCGACTTCTTCATTTCCGCCAGGAAGAAGCTATATACCCTGTCGTTTCTCATCGGCGACTGTGGGTCGTCGAAATAATGCTCTATCAGGCTCTCGAATTTCTCCTTGGCAGGCTTCTGTGCGTAAGCCTTGGCAGTGAAGGCGCTGATGCCTTTCTGGGCGATTTCGTCGTTGAAACGGGCGAGGATATCGATGAAGTTGACGAATCCCTGTTCTGTAATCTCCTCGTTTTTCAGTTGGGTAGTATCAGCAAACTGATAGTTGTCCCAGTAGTGCTCGCTGAGGTAGGTAGCGCGCTGTTCTACGCTGCGCAGCGTATCAGGCAGCGCAGGGTAGGGGAATGCATTCTGCGCCTGGGTATTCAGGCAGCATAACATAAGCATGCATGCGATAAGATAAGAGATATGTCTTGCTTTCATCATTTCATCATTTTATTATTTGTTGAATCTGTAATTCTTCTCCGGTAATTATATTTCCTCGCAAGCCACCATTTCCGCTCCGCGGTAGATGACCACCAGCTTGTGGAGCTTTGTGGTCTTTACCGCCTCTCTGACCATATCACTTTCCGCATAGCGGGAGATTTGAGCTGAAGCCTCCTCGAAGAGCTTTTTCACTTGCTCATCGGTGGTTTGGCTCTTGCAATATTTCAACTCGATGATATATGAATCCACCATGTCCTTGTAGATGTCACAGAGCGGAGAGAGGAAGATGTCGGCATAGCCGCCGTCATTGTCCAGCTCAGAGATAGGGCGATAGAACTTGTTCTGGCTCGTCATCGCCAAGGTGAAGCCATGCACGAAAGCCTCTCCCTTCTGCTTGTCTCGCTGGGAGGAGTACTTCTTCAGGCAGTCGGCGATATACTCAAAGTATGGCTTGAATTGTCCATCGTATGCCAGTTTGCTCTCCAGTTTACCCTTGCTATATCTATCATATACCAAGTCGTTCTCCTTGTAGGTGTCAAGCAGATAGGTGTACATCTGGTCGCGCACCACCTCATTCGGGATGATGAACTTGGTCTCACCCTTGTATGTTCCGTCTATCGTCACCATGCCGAAATAGAACAGCAGGCTGAGGAAGTTGTCCGGATCGTTGATTCGCTCGGCAGGGAAGTTCTCGTTGAGCGCGCCTATCACGAATCCCTGGGTCACCAACTGCTGGATGATGCTGGCGTCATGGGCGAACTCCTTGTCGTGGCGGATGAGCATTCGCATCTTGTCATAGTCGATACGGATGTTGGTCTCCACCATGGAGTCGGGGATGTCGTACTCATTATCGATATAGTTGCTAATGAAATTGAGCACCATCACGGAGTTGTACATCGTGGTCTTGCCATAGCTCTTGACGGCAAAGCAATAGTTGTCGTACCAAGGCTTCATTACCTTAATCAGCTCATCGGTGGAGTGATTGAACGGCAGGACGCTGCCGTAATAATCCAGCATCTCTCTGACTTCTTCTTCCGTGAAGCCCGTCATCTCATTGAATTTTGGGCTTAGGGAGTAGTTGGTTCCGATGTTGAATCCGCTGGTCAGGTCATCCATGGTCACAGGGCTTACTCCCGTGACGAACACTCTGCCCAGAGTATTGCCAGCCGCACCCTTGATGGTGTTGAAGAACTGGCGCAAGTATCCCTCACCGTGGGTCTGGTTGCGATACCTCATAAGATGCTCCTCATGGGCGAGAATCATGTTGGTGAAGTTGTCGTACTCATCGATGAAGAGATAAATCTTCTTGCCCACCTCCTGGCACTTCTGGCAAAGAAATCTCAACTTGGATACCGCATCAGGCTCCTGTTGCAATCCTTCCTTGATACCAGCAGGAAGAAGATGTGCATAGATGTCGCAGAAGAAATTGAACACAAGGCTACAATGGTTGTCCAGTCCATCCTTATAATCATCCAATCCTGCTGCCACCTCGGCAAAATTGAGGTGGATGATGAGATAAGTATTATGCTCCGGAGTAGGATTCTGCCCGATGTATAGCTTGCCAAAGATTTCCTCAAACTTGTCTTTCTTGTTGATGTCATAGTAATTCTCAAGCATGGAGAGGGTAAGTGTCTTGCCGAAACGGCGAGGGCGAATGAAGAAGAAATACTTGTTGGATTCTTCTATTTGCTCGATGAAAGGAGTCTTGTCCACATAGTAACAATCCTCTTTGATGACATCCTCAAAATTCTGCATGCCGTATGGTATGCGCTTGCGATAAATGCGCTTTGGTCTTACTATCATAACTCAGTTTGATTATTCGTTTTTGAATCTGTTGGCAAAGATAATACTTTATCTCCTAATCTCCAAAACTTTTCCCGAAAAACTTTGACCGTACAGCTTCAAAAACACTCTTCACTCTTCACGGAAATGGCATAAATATCTGTAGCTTAGTAACTTGCACGTGTGAAGAGCTGTGCTCCACTCTTCACCACTCTTCACCACTCTTCACCCGGAAAATCTGTGAAAATCTGTGGGACTTTTTTCAAAGACCGAACAGGTCGATCATCCGTTTAAAATCCGTGCGTAATCCGTGGAGCCAGAATGTTCTGTTAACTCAGCGTTATCCGATGAAGAAAATCTATGAAGTAATCCCCCAATCCAATATACCTTTTCCTTCCTCGTAGAGAGCCTGTTTCACTTCCTGATTAGGGAAACCGAGGAAGTAGCCAAATTCATCACTGCTTTTGATGGTAAGGTAGCCAGTCTGATAGAGGAAAAGCTCGGCACCACCATTGATTACATCAGAACTTTCAAGCATCTTGCGTAAGATCGGGCAATGTTTGAAATTCCGTAAGCGAAGCTCCATTTTTGGCAATTAAAAAGATGTAATTTGATACTTAATAAGAGAAAATATAGTATCATGCATCAGAAAAATGCAATTTATTTTTGTTTATCCACAGAAAAATCTTACTTTTGCACAGCAAATAAAGGAAAATTATAATAATAGAGGTGGAATGATTTACTCACCACCATAAAATTTAAAATCCGATAAGTTATGATAGTAGATATAAATTCATTGACATACGATAACTTTATTTGCGGTGTAAAATGTGATACCAATATCAAAAATAGTACTCTAATATGATATTTGAACGTAAGAAATACTTGGATGAACTTATCGCAGGACGTGGAAACGGTCTTGTGAAGATTATAACAGGTGTCAGACGATGTGGAAAGTCTTTCCTGCTGTTTGACATCTGGCATACCTGGCTTTTGGAACATGGGGTGACTGATAGTCACATCATTGAGATACAACTTGATGATTTCCGAAACAGGCGGTTGAGAAAGCCTGATGCCTTGCTCGACTATATAGACTCAAAGGTAGTGGATGATGGTAATCCTTATTATATAGTCTTGGACGAGGTGCAGCTGGTAAAAGAATTTGTAGAGGTAATTCTTAGCTTGACACACATGAGGAATGTAGATGTGTATGTGTCAGGCTCAAACTCTCGCTTTCTGTCAAGTGATGTTGTGACAGAGTTCCGTGGCAGAGGTGACGAGATACGCATTTGGCCTCTCACCTTTGACGAATACTTCAAAGGCATTGGTGGCGATATCCGTAAAGCATGGCTGGATTACTATACCTTTGGCGGACTTCCACAGGTAGCTTTGCTTGAAACGGAAGAAAAGAAAACTGACTATTTGCGTAGTCTGTATGAAACCACCTATCTGCGTGACGTAATTGAGCGCAACCATCTGCGTAATCCTGAGGGAATGAAGGAGCTGGTACGTGTGCTTGCCTCAGGCATTGGTTCATCAACCAATCCAACGAGAATAGCCAATACCTTTCAATCTGCACAAGGGATAACCATAAAAAGAGACACCATAAAACAATATATTGACTATCTGAAAGACTCTTTCTTGATAGAAGAGGCCTTACGTTATGATGTGAAAGGCAGAAAATATATCGGTACTGAGACGAAATACTATTTTGCAGACATAGGCATTCGTGCAGCCATTCTCAACTATCGGCAACAAGAGGAAACGCATATTATGGAAAATATTATCTATAATGAGCTTCGTAGTCGTGGATATAATGTGGACGTAGGATTGGTTGAACTTGGTGGTAAGGATGAGAACGGCAAGTTTATCAGAAAGCAGTTGGAGGTTGATTTTGTGGTAAACCGTCCTCCATACAGAGTGTATATCCAGTCGGCTTTCCACATGCCGACGCCAGAGAAGGAACAACAAGAGCGATGCCCGTTATTGTCAATCAATGACCACTTCCGTAAGATTGTTATTGTTGGTGATGACATCCATCGCAAGGAGGACGAACTTGGAGTATTGACTGTTGGACTCTTAGATTTCTTGACAGAGAAGAAAATACTTGAACAGGGTTAAACGCAATCGAGTAAATAAAAAGATGTAAATCGTTTCCGATAGGGGGGGGATTGCAAATCCCCAGGTTTGATAGGTCGAACCTTTTTATACGACGGATTGCAAATCCGTCGGAACAGCAAGCCACTTTCAAAAACACTCTTCACCCTTCACCGAAAGGATGTAAATATCTGTAGCTAAGGAATTTGCACGGGTGAAGAGTTGCGCGCCACTCTTCACCACTCTTCACCCGGAAAATCTGTGAAAATCTGTGAATTGAAAATTGGCGGCCAAGGGAAAGCCAAATCTGTGGGACTTTTTTCAAAGACCGAACAGGTCGATCTTCCGTTTAAAATCTGTGCGTAATCCGTGGAACAAGAATGCTCTGTTAACTCAGCGTAATCCGATGAATAAAATATCCAGGTGAAGAGTGGTGAAGAGTGGTGCGTCACTCTTCACCTCTCGCAACCCCAGTGTTTATCGGGGTTTCAGCCGATTTGGTGAAGAGTGAAGAGTAAAAAGAAGAGTGGTGCTTTTATAAAAAAAGCTCCCGACGTATCGTTTTGTGCTTGGCAATGGCAGATTATTGCCCTGGTAAGGGGCAATGTTGTGCCATAGTGAGGCAATAAGCGATACAAGCGGCTTTACGCCTCGTCAGTACTATCATAGCGACCACTCAGTGACGTCTTTGCAGTTTGTAAGTACTATCATCGTGCCTTGTAAGTACTATCATTGTTGCATCGGTTTAACGTAAATAGTCTTCGGAGTTACCTTTACTTGTTGCCGGAAGAATTAACGGTATAAGCCGGAGATGCCTATATCTTCGGCCGCACAACAGGTGTTGTGCGCTTGCATATCAGCTGATATGCGCTCGCCCAACACTTGTTGTGCAAGTGGATATCATCTGTTGTGCGATATAAGAAAAACTTCCTATCCTTCGTCAGGCGTTCCGACGGATTGGCAATCCGTCGTTAAAAAATGACCTAACCTATTTATGTTCTGCGGATTTGCAATCCGCAGCAGGGAGATTGTAATATGTTATGGATTAGGGGGATTACAAATCCCCTGGTTTGATAGGTCGAACCTTTTTTTACGACGGATTTCAAATCCGTCGGGACGGCTGGCGGGGGTGTGGGACGACTGGCGGGGGGTGGAATTTTCAGTGCACAAAAAAGTCGTGGAATCTTAGAAGGTGAGTCACCTCGGCAACTAAAATTCCAACGACCAGTCTAGTCTAGTCTTCGCAAATTTGTATAATAGTAAATGATAATAATGTCTTATAATAACTAAAACAAGGGGGAGGAAGTATTCCCAACTTCCTTCCCTCCTCTCTTACAGATATATGATTCTTAACTTATGTTTTTTGCTAATTCTTTATTTGTAGGTGAATGCAAAAGTTTGCAAACCACCACCATATTTTGCTTTTACGTAGAAGCTACCCTTGGCACCACTGTTATTGTCTCTGATGTTCTTGAGAGTAATTGTCTGCTTTACTCCGAGATTTGCAGCAGAGTCAAACTTCTTTAAGAACCAGCAGTTCCAATCTTTGCCTTCTGTGATTTCTACTGTAGAACCTACTTCCACATCGCAATCCTCAGGGTTGATGGTGTTAGAAGCTATTCTGATTTCTACTGGCAGAAGCTCAGAAGGATAGTTCTTTGGAATCGTATAGGTAAGAGTACCCGTTTTATCTTTTGCTCTTCCTGTCATTCCTGAGAAGGTGAAACCGAAGTCGAACTTCGTGATACTGTATATCTTGATGATTCTACTCATACCACTCACCTTGTCGAGTATTCGGATTTCGCCAGATTTTAGCTGGTCGGTAATGACATCTCTAGTAAAGCCAATCTTACCCTTACCATTTGCATAGTTAATGGTGAGATCTTTCTTACCTAACTCATTATTCGTAACCCAGTTAACATCGAAACGGTTTACTTTGTTCAAATCACCACCTTCGTAGTTGAAGGCGATTTCCTGACTTTCTGCAGCACCATCATTCAACATGATGTTTGTACCATTAGGAATTTCCAATGTATAGGTTCCATCTGATATCTTTGGTACGATCTGCTCTACCTGAATCCAAGGGTTGTTAGCTGCATAGCCGTTAAAGGCATTGTCGTAGTCAGGATAACCTAACTTTGGATTCAGCTTCTTGATATGAATCGCATAGGTATAATTTCTCTTGACCTTATAGAATTGCTGATCCTCATTCTGAAGATAAACCTTGTACCATTTTACGGTGTTGTCGTTGAATGTTACTTTCAGGATACATCTTACAGGATTCTTACTTGAGTTTTCATCCTCAAAGCAATATTGCACAGTTCCCATCTGACTTGCAGAACCTTGGTATCTTTCTTCTGACTTAGGCAGGGTAATGTCGGTAATATTCCATTCCCAATCCTTAGCAGCAGTTGTGTTTGGAAATTCCAGTTTGTTACGGTTGAATGCAGCCATTGTTGCATATAACATTCCTTCACCGATGGAGATTTCTACACTCTTGATATTGGTTGTAGTTTCCCAGTCTGCAGTGATTTTAGCACGATCTCTGATCAGATGAATCACATTGCTGCTATTGGTAAGCTTTGCCTTCATGTCAGCAGTTGTAGAACCGCTACAATATCCCCAATACTTGGTTTTCAGAGCCTTGTCTTCAGTAGCCTTTGATTCAAACGTAGTAATCAGCTTGTTCTCATGCAAACCAATCCACTCGTTGGCAGCCTTTTCTGTATTGATATTGGCATTGGCAATGATGTGGAGTCGTGCTGTGGCAGTAGGCATCTTCACACTAATCTTTTTGTTATTGGTGTTAACTGCCCCTTCGCCAATTTCCTCTTTGCTTGTAGCTTCCACATTCAAATCCTGACCCATGCCCAGGAAGTATCCATTGGCATCGAAGCAGAATATCTGCACATCAGAGCTTCCGAATCCCTCGTTGTTGTAGCCCTCAGATCTTGTTCCGATTTTGTAGTCTGGAGTAGATACCTTGAAGCTGAGCGTCATCTCACCCTTGCTGTTAGAAGGCACCGTCTCTTCAGACAAATCGCTTGTGCAGGCTGTTAGCATGGTTGCTAACAGTCCTACCATCATTCCGATATATAATTTTAACTTTTTCATTTTGTACCTTCTTTAATTGTTATTCTTTCTTGTTTTCCAGCTCTTTTACCTCGTCTGGTGAGAGGTCGCGAACGCAACGAGCACCTGTTCCAGAATTCTTATCCCTTGTTTTAATTTTTTTGTGATTCAAAGCCCAATAATAGCGTCCTTTTAAAACTTCTGTTATCACGTTCTGCGATTCATCATACTGATATTTTGTAATAACACCAATTTCTGCAGGAGTAGGTAATCTCCAATCGTCATAAACCTTGCCGTCCTTTGAAACTTCTACATAATCATTACAATGTTGCGAAGCTGATTCACCTGTTGAATGTGCTGTCACTGTTCCTAGTTGTGAAGCTAGCATAAATGCAGGAGAAACCACATTTTCTTCTGAATACGAAGTATTTTTAACGTGACCGATTTTATAATTACTACCTTGTTGTGTACTTGTGATTTGTACAACGTACATTTGATTATTATGTTGGTTGTCATTAGCCTTGCTTCCTATTGTAGCTTTATAATCGTTAGGATCCCACCACCATTCAGCATAATTGTAGTCGTAATATTCATAAATATAGTTCCCTTCTTTTACTTTTGCTTTAAAATTATCATCAGATGACTTCTTTTTTGTATCGTGCGAAGCTTGATCTCTTTGCCAATCAATCCATCCGTCAATAGATTTTGTTGAATACCAGCCAGCTATACCCTGGATATACTCCAAAGGATACTGTTTGATAGTTACAATCTCTTCCAGACCATCGCAAGTTACCTTTATCTTGATATATTTAACAGACAGTGGTACGAAGTCATTGACGGCTGTTGAATTTTCTGCACCAATAACAATAGTTCCCTTGTCCTTTAACTCACTATGACCCTCTGCATAATTTGCAGAAGCATTGAAGTATTGACTACCAGAGCATGATTGTTTCTTACCATTTTTGTCATAATAGTAAATTTCCACGGTTTCTACCTTACATTCACCTGAACCATAGAACTTGATGGTAGAATTATCAAATCTCTGGTTCTTCATGATCATAAAGGTAGGAGAAACCAACAAGTACTTCTGGTTACCAGCATTGATTGTTGTCTCTTCGCCCTTGGTCCACTTCTGTACATCATATACCAGATTCATAGCATCACCATAAGTAATGTCAGAGCTGCTGCCCAGACTTGTTACGGTTGCGTTGGCTGTATAGACGTAGTTACGATCCAATGACTTTGTTGCTTTAGGGTCGCGAACTGGAATACTGTAATAGTAATCCACAGGCTTTTCTTCACCCTTCTTCAGCATCACCTTGATCTTTGCCTGAGGTGCACTTGCATTATCATCCCATAATGTTGCGTAGCTGTAGGTAACCAACTGATAGCCATCAGCAGTCTTAGCCATTGTCTCATTCGTCTCAGTTTCGCTCATACTAGCTATGCTCTTAGCTGTATTTACACCAAAGAGAGTAGTCTTGGTGTTATAGTTCAGCAACTGCCAGGTAGGTTCGCCTACCACCTCGTAGCCAGCAACATTGATCTTGAGATTTACAACGATCTTGGCTGCAGCTCTTGTCAGCTTACTGTCGATGGTCTGAGTAGGCTCTTTGCTGACTGTCCAATCAGAGTTGGCTGTCATCAGGAAGTTCTTGGTTGCATTCTTGTTGCTGCTGTAAGGCTTCCAGATGTCTTCATCAGTCTGCACCTTCTTTTCCAGGTCAGCCAATGAGTTTACCTGTTGTAAGTCCTCTTTTGCATTAGCAATTGAGTACACGAAGTAATTCTTGTTCTCCTGCAGATTCAAGTCAACTTTCCAGTTGCCCTGACCAAGAATCTCTTTCTGGTTGCTTTGCAAGTTGCTGTCAAACTTCTTGTTGACACTTTGCTCCTTATATTCCTTGTCGAAAATCTTCACGTACAGGTTGTCCAGTGCAGCTTCACGCAGGGCTTGGTCAGAAGCAACTGCTCTTGATACAGTTGCTTCTGTTACACTAGGCTTGATGCTGAGGCTCTCTGACGATGTTTCGGTGAAGAAATCATCCTGAGCGGAGCATCCTGCCATTGTTAGACCGAAGGTCAACAACATCAAGCCTTGTACAGATTTTCTATATTTATTTAACTTCTTCATGATGATTTAATCCTTTAGTTTATTTAAACCACATATTCTCATTTAAATTCCTGAGCGATCAGCACCCTGGGTGAACTTGATATTAAAGTCATCTCCAGGTAGTTTTCCTGTTCCTACATTGAATAGAACCTTTCTCATGTCAGGAGCAAGAACGATAAATACCTTGGTATCGAAATTTCTTTCTACTGCTAAGTCTTTATTTCTCTTTGGCACTACATAGAATGTAAATGAGTTGCCAGTGATGTCGCTCTTACTTACTGTATCATAGATCTTTCCATCCACATAGAACGCAAAGTCTGGGTTGTCGCACTGAAGGATCCAGTTTTTGTTGCCTGTATCAATGTTATTCAGTTTGATAGCTGGACCACCGCCATTGGCAATACCGTAGTGAACTTCCACTGCTTCTCCAAATTCTCCTGCTTCTCGTTCCATCTCGATGCTTACCTTATCAGTATAGTCCCATGCGATGTTGTCATCCCAATCACTTACGATAGGATTCACATATAACGTTGCCGGATTCTCAGGAGTACCTCCTCCTTCTCTGTCCACCTTGGCTGTTACGTCGTAGATGGTGTTGCGGTCGAGGCGATAGAGAGGCTCGAATTTGGTCCAATCTGTTGTTGCGGCATCGTTGCCTTCGAAGAGGCGCTTGTTAACCGGCACCTTGTAGAAGTAATCCTTGCCGTTGTATTTTGCCTTGAGCAGGATGTAGGTCTGCTTGCTGACATCGATTGGTTCTTCTGCCTTTGGATCCTTGCTTGTGTTAATCCAACTGTTGGCGTATGAGTAGAATACAGCCTTGTTGTCTTGTGTGACGGCAGGAACTGTTACCTTGCTGCTGGCAGCGGCTTCGGTATTCAATGCCTTGCTGGTGCTGGCATCTTCTGCGAGGATAGAACCGTCTGCTGCGTAGTGTATCAACTGACAGGCATACTCTGTAGGAGCTACTGCGTTGCCCTTGTCATCTTTTACGTTGAGGCGGATCTTGGCAAGCGCTCTCTTCAACTGGAATCTGATGTGAATCATTCCGTTCTCAATCTGTTTCGTCTCCTCCATCTTGGCATCCATCACGAATGAAGTCTGCTTTGCCTTGGGATTGAAGGTGGCTGCCTTGTTGATGGTGGCAGCCTTCAATTCATCCAATGTTGAGATTCCGCTGATATTATCCAGGTTTGCCACCAGATAAAGGGTGTTGCCTGTAATCTCCGAACGCTTCAGCTGGTTGCTTTCCAACTTCTTGTGCTTGTATTCTGTAGTAGGACTGCCCTGAACATCTGTAAGAGCAAGACTCTTGACGAGATTTCCAGTTGCATCGAAAACGAAGAGGTCGAGGCGATTGATCTTGTTTTCATTGAGATCTTCCGATCCATCTTCAACTTCTGCACGGGTAACAGCTGCACGGGTAACAGCTGCACGGGTTTCAGTAGCAGAACCACCTACTTTATATTCCAGCACTACATCGTAGTCGCAACTCGGTGTGCCGTCCATATCATCGCTCATGCAAGATGTGTTTGCAAGCCCTAAGAGGGCGATTGCACACATCGCAAAGTATTTTGATATTGCTTTCATTGTTTGCCCTCCTTATTTTGTTAAATAATTAGTATAATGTCCACTATTGCTCTGAAGCTTATCGTAGGCAGTTCCCTTAGTTGCCTGCAGCTGGAAGATGCGGATGCGGGTATTGGTTCCTGCAAACTTTCTTCCTTTCTGATACATACCTCCTGCGTTGTCTGGATTGATTTCCACTTCGTATTCATGGATTCCATCCAGTGATACGGTTACGAAGAGGTCGGTATATACAGGTTTGCTGCCTTTACCTATAGCCCATTCTGTCAACTTATCCCATGAAGCATTGTTTGTCCATGGATAATTGGCTTCTACCTTGATTTGATAAGGATCTTTTCGGGCGATGCCTGTGGAAACGCAGTTGGTGCTTTCGGTAGATTTATCATAGTTGAAAGCAAACTCAGTAGGGTTGGTGAGATGTGCTTTCCAAACCAGTCCGGTAGGACCATCTACCTTGATATAGAAGGCTGCTCCTGATTTCTTATCCTCCAATATCTCATGTTCTGTATCCTTGTATCTTGGATAGTTAACCAAGCAGTAGAGACCTTCAGCGTCGCCTCCCTGTGGATTCAAAGTTGAACCTGTCTGCCATGCAAACATCTGGCAATTTGCACCGTTCCAGCCTATTTCAGAAGTTACCTTGTTCCAAGGCATTACCTGCCAGTCGAGGCAGAGGGCTCCACCTTGGAGGAAGTAGCCGTAAACTACGAGCTCTCGGTTGCGGATAGCTTTGTCGCTGAATGGAATGCTGAATTTCTGGGATTTTTCGGAGCCGCCGTCAGCCAACTGATAGTAAATCTTACCTGTGATAGGCTTGTTGGTTTCACGAAGATAACTCAAGTTGTGTTCACCGATATCCTTATTCATGCGGTCCATATAAGTCTGAGCAGTTTCACTTGATCCTCGTTGATAAGCCAGCGGATCTGCTACAGCCTTGATTTGGGCATTCTCTACACCGTCAAGCTTGAGTAGAGTAGGAACATAAGAAGGAGTTCCGTACTTATTGCTTGTTGCAGCCTTGTTGGCATCAGCAGTTGCATAATCCTCTTCATCAGGGAAGACATAGCTTGCTGTAGGGAAGGTGTTTCCATCTATTTCAATTCTTGTTACCTTCACATTTTCTGTCAAGGCATCAGCATCTGCCGTGCGGGCGAAATAGAAGTGAAGCTTGGAAACGGCGCGAACCAGAGGAATCGAAATTCCTTTGCCCTTTGCACCAGCCTCGGTATCAGCTACGTGATCGGCTATTGCTATGTTGGTAATGGCACGGGAAATAGGGAGACCCTTGCCGGTCGGAACCTCTGTAGTCTGAGCCTTGCCTTCTGTTGTAATGCCGAATGGATTATCGAAGGTTACACCTTGCAGGTCTGCACGGGTAATGCTGCGGAAATCCTTGCCATTCAGCTTATCAGCCATATTGGTACTCTCTGAGTTTGCCAGAATATAGAGGTCGATGTTTTTGAGTTCTTCACCGTTGATCTTACGCAAGAATCTCAAGTTCAGCGTGTAGTTGCCGTTGACGGGTTTACCGTCAACAGCAGATGGTGTATCTTCCTTGTAAGCAATCGGATTGGCGCTTTCTCCTGTTCCTGATTTAAACACCCATACCTTGATGCTATGAATGTCGCTCTCAGCGGTAGGATTAGCCTGAGTCTCGTTGTTTCCGATGTCCTCAGCTCTGCTTGCTCTGGAAGTCGTGTTGCTGGCGGTAGAGAAGCTCAGGTTGAGGTAAGCTTCATCGCCAGTTGCAGGTGCCTGCGAATCTTGGTCTGAGCAAGATGCCATTGTGCTCAACATGAGCAAGGCTGCGATAGCCATGCCTAGCCGGCGTGTCATCTTGATCAAAGTTGAGTTATAGCGTTTCATCTTTTTAATCTTTTACTTATACTTATACTTTTCTTTCTCTCTATACAGTGTGGGTAGCACTGTTTCCTTATTTGGTTCCGAGGTCTGCATTCTGCAGATTGAGAACCCATCCGTTCACCTTGATTCTAGCATCCATGTGGTAGTCGGAACCTGGACTTGGAACGTAGAATACGAGGGTGTAGTGATCCTGGCGGTCGAGGTATTCCTGATCCTCCCAGCCCTTGTCGGTGCGCTCGCCGCAGAGAGCGAGGAACCATGGCAGTGAGTGGTTGAAGATTACCTTGCCTGTGCGCTTGTCGGTGATTACGATTCGCTTGTCATCGTACTCCGTGCTTTCGGTGTTGCGGGTGCTTACATCATTCTTGCGCTCGAACATTCTGGAAGAAGAAAGGTCGTAAACCAGAGCCTTGTCGATTTCTTCACCTTCTACCTGGGTATTGCCGCTGGAGTTAACCACCAGTTTCTCGTTGTAAGGCACGTAGGTAATCGGCTTGTTCTGTTCTACTCCGTTGGCATCCTTTACCTTGTCGCCCTTGTAGTCGAGGAGGGCAGCCGAACCCTTGATTCTTACATCGAAGTTTTCTGCCACGAATCCCTGCTGGTCGTTATCGTAAGGAAGCATCACGATGCGGTAGGTCTTGGTACATTTCATCAGACTCAGTTTGCCGGATGTGTCCTTTTTGCCCTTGAAGTCGAGAGATGTCTGGGCGGTGTAGAGAGCGGTGAACTTCTTGTTGTTGACAGAAGCCTCTCCGTCTTTCTTTCCCATTTCCTCCTGCAGGTCGTTGATGGTAGAAACACCTGGTGTGAGTTGGGTGAAGCTGAACTCCATCTCGTCGTCACCGTCGGCTCTGCTACCTGTAGGTTTCTTGTCACGAGCCAGGCAGACGAAGGTGTATTTACCTTCCTGTAAGTCTGTGATATCCATGCTGTGACCCGTTTCGAATTTGTCGGCTGACTGCGTATAGGTATCGAAGTATTTACCGTTTTTATCGAAAACATAGACGTTGAGGTTTTTCACTTCCTGGGAGAAGGCATCAGCGTTCTCAACATTATATGTATAATCGAACTTGAGCGACACCTTAGGTGCAGGACAATTCGTCAGATCGTCTTTCATGCATGATGAAAGCGAAGAGAGTGCGATGGCTGAGATACAAACCACTTTGCAACCGTTTTTGATGATGAAATGTTTCATATCGTTTGTGTTTTATTAATTCTTTTACTTATACTTATATCTAGTGTGCCGTAGGGCGTAAGAAGTGGGGTAGCCTCCGGCATCCTTTTTTTCTTGTTGAGTGGTGCTGATTCAGCACGATAGGGGTTCCCGCCATCTGTTGGCGGCAATATCATCTTTTTCTTTTTTAATCTCCCGGAGGCGGGGTTGCCCCCGGGAGATTGAGAGTATTGTTGTTTCAAGAATTATCTTGAGAGCGGGGGATGGGGTACATCCCCGTTTTTATCTTTTCATTCCAATTAAAGTTCTGATTACTTCAACTCGATTGGCTGTGCATTGAGAACCCAAGGGTTAATGCTAACTGTTACATTCATGTAGAAGTTAGGATTCTTGACTGGATCGTCTGGCTCTGGTCCATTAGGAACGTCCTTACCAATTTCGCTAACCTTTGTAACATTCAAGCGATAGATGCTGTTACGCAATACAGAATATGTATGAGTTGTCTCACTTGCTACAAATGGCTTGTAAGCATTGTCAGAGATAGCCCAGCGGTAGTACATTACACCCTGGCGGTAAACCTCAATTTTGTAGTCCTCACGGAATTTAGCCAATACAGTTTCGTCTGTGGTAAGCTTGCCATCTGTACCTGTGATCTTTGCCACTACGTCTGCTGAAGTAATGCTGCTTGTCTCGGTGAATGGGTTAGAAATAGCACCTGTTGCTGCATCATCGAAAATAGCCTGAATGCTGGTGTAAAGTCTTCCGTCATAACGATAGAATGTACCATCCTTGAAGTCTGATGCGGTCATTGCTGTCTCAGTCAAGGCAACCTTTACCTTGAAGTAAACTGCTGTAGCTTCGTCTACGTCAGTTGTGGTATTCTCGAAAGCATACTTCCAGCTAACTGGATTTTCTTTTGAGCTAAAGTTCTCAAGACCTTCAGCATTGTATAATGTACCATAATCACTCTTTGGCAGATAATACTTAGGCTCCGCTCCCCATTTAACATTCAAAGTCTCAAACTTACTATCCCAGTTCTGCTTGACATAAGAGTTGTTGTTCAAGTTGGAAACTGCAAATCCCTCGTAAGAAATGCCTGCTACAACATCTGCAACATTGATAGATGTTTTTGTATCGGTTGCAGGAGTTACGGTTGTTACTGTCTCGGCAAACGATGGGTTGTCGATTCGAGCAACTACACGATCCAACTTAATCGGGGTAGCTGCGGCTGGAGTTGCTTCTGACTTGGCACCGTCTGTGAATGTAACGGTGCTATGTTCTGCCTTGTTTGTTCCATCATTCTGGTTGAACATAACAAAGTTGTTAGCTGTAGCAAAGTTAGCTCCACCTTTATCTGAGGTAAAGATAGAAGTAGCTGCTATTGGGTCATTTACAGATGTATTGTTTGCCAGGAAGTAAACATTGTACGCCTTGTTAGTCGTAATAGCTCCTGTTACAGCAACCTTGATTGGCTTTGTTTCACCTGCAGTTGTCTGAGTAGGGGCTGTCTTGAACATGTCAGCGGTGATGACCTTGCGGAATACACAGGTGCTTCCATCATAGATATATAACATACCATTGGTTATTGTACTCTCGTCCACCTCACCATTCTTTGTGGTAGTTTTGTCGGCTGTTACACCAGTTCTGGTTCCATGACTGGTTGCACCAGAAATCTTCAATGTCATATAGACACCGTCAGCCTGTGACTGAGTTCCACCACCTGCCAAATCATCATTACTGCTGCAGCTTGAGAAAGATAACGCTGCTGCTGATACCAAGCTCATTGCGAGCAAATTCATTTTCTTCATAATCTTTTACTTATTAAGTGTTATACAAATTTTTTAGTTTGAGTTGCGAAATGGACGGGTCTCTCAGACCTCATCACTGGCTTCGCCCGGGGGTAATCAAATACTATTCTTTCTTTTTTTTGTTCTTAAATTAAATTTTTTAGTTTATATTAATATTATTGTTTATTCTTTATTCTTTTACTTATATATAAATTACATCAAGCGTTTATGAAGCTTTTGCCCTTTCAGGGCGCTTTGCTTGCGACTTGTTTACCCAGGGCGTTGCCCTGGGCTAGGAGCTGTTGCCCTTTCAGAGCGTTTGGCGCCTAAGTGCTTTTGTGCCTGTGCTTTACACTGCAATCTTGCCTGTGTCTTACTCCACAATCTTGTTCAGCTTGTTGAGATTCTCCTGAGCACCCTTCAAGCCTCCGGCTACTGCCTTCTGGAAGTACTGCTTGGCAGCTTCGTAATCCTCATTGAGAACGGCGAGGCAACCACGGGCATTATCTACTTCGGCACCGGTGCCAGCCTTCTTCAGGTACTTCTCTGCGCTTATCTTGTCACCTCTGTCGATGGCAGCAAGAGCAGCATTCAGATTGGCGAGCTTATCTTCTGGGAACATCTTCACGGCTGTGTCGAATACATTGTTGTACTCTTCGCTTCCCTTCGGATAACTGTTGGCTACCATGTACATCTCCTGGAGAGAGAGCTTCTGCGGACGGGTATTGATCACTCTGCGAGCCTCTTCGAGGTTGAATGCCTTCACGTCGTACTCGATGGTGTAATCTGTGCGGCGCAAGCCTGGCCAAACCTTGTCAACGAGGAATCGGAATGCCTCACCAGCCTTGGCTGCGAGCGTCTGTTCCTTCTGGTCAGGAGTCATATCGCTGTTGATGATCTTGAGAGCAGCTTCCTTCTGAGGGATGTTGTGACTCTTGATGTACTCCAGTGTTCCTGCCCAATCCTCAGCTGTAGATTCTACCTTGAAGAGCTTCTTGTCGATAGGGTAGGTCTTCAACAGGTAGTTGTAGAGAGCTTGGGTACGGTTGCGGGAAAGCTTGTCGTTGTTGGCATAGCTGCCGTCAGGAGAAGCATAACCGTGGAGGGTAATGGAAGTGATGGTTACATCCGGATCGTTCTTCACGAGGTCGAGCGTCTGCTTGATGGTAGCCAACTCATTGGTATTGTTACCGAGATCCTTCACGATATCCCACTTGTTGATGCGGAAGTTGAGTCTAGCCGAACCGTTTTCCTGTCTGATCTTCACTGCCTCCGCCTTTGGCTGCTGATAAGCCTGATAGAGCTGCTGAGGAGTAACGAGCGCCTCGCCATTGTTGGTGAGCAGGTTTTCTGCCAGCAGTTTCTGGTTACATCCACATGCATCATTGCTGATGGCGAAGTTGGAGTTCTTCATCCAGTCCTGGTAAGGAGTAGAGTAAGCGTAACGGAGCGTCTGTGGCTCCTTGTTTTCACGCTTGGCAACGATGAGCGGGTTCTGGGTAGCGGTCTTCTTGGTACGCTGGTAGTAGATGTATCTCTTGTTACCCATCACCTCCACAGCCGGGAGTTTGAGCGTATCCTCACCTTTATATAAAATAGGTGTAAGGATGAGACCCTTGTTGCTTGCCAGTTTCACGTCATCGAGATTGAGGTCCATATAGACGTTCACCTTATTGCCTTTCTTCTTGATTTCCTTGTTGAGGACTTTCATATCCTTGGCAGCCTGTTCCTGAGCGATAGCGTTAGTGCTAAACAGAATGCTGAGGGCGACGGCTCCAAGTGTCTTGTTTAAAATCTTATATGTATTCATAATCTTCAGTTTTTACTTATTCATATAATAATGTATCATGAATTAGAAGACATACACCAGATTGAGTGCCGCCTTGGTAGGTCCTACGTAGTGATTCGCCTTGTCTTTCTCGAGTCTTTCACCACATTGTGGGCATTCATATTTATCCGCTTTGGAATAAACGTATCCCACTCCGAGTTCAGCCTCGAAGTTCCAATGCTTGGAGAGGGCCCAGGTATAACCGTATGCAATACCTGCACCTACGAACCAACCTTCGTATCTGTAATCTTTCAATTTGGAGAAGTCGGTACCGAGGAACTTGAAGTCAAGATCTACGTTACCTATGTTATGAGAACCTCCCAGGGCGTGGAAGCCGATGAAGGAGCCCATCATTTTATTGCAGAACCAGTATCTAGCTTCTGGTTGAACAAGCCAGTGCTGCCACTTCTTGTTCTTGGAGAATGTCCACGGGTTGTAGTTGCCGGATACATCCAAGGTCCATTTTGGGGAAAGGCCAAATTCGAAGCCGAGGTTCATGGTGCTTGTAGCATCATAAAGGAGGTTCGTCTTCAAGGCCACCTTCTGAGCGACGGCTGGGCAGATGAAGCTACCAACAGCCAGTAGCGCAATTAAAATCCTTCTGTTCATACTTAAAATCTTTTAATGATTTAAGAATGACAAATGGTCTCTCTAGAGAAACGCATCATCATCTTTTACTTATACTTATACTTATACTTTTTTCTTTTTCTTAATTTCCTTTTCCTTCCATTCAATAGGCTTGAAACTAGACTTTATTTATTAAAGAATAGTAAGTCTATCATTTACTCTTCTTCTACTCATCATCATCTTTATCATCTACTCCATTGTTCTTAGATGCCTGTTGGCAACTTTGGGGTTTGATTGGAAGCTCGGGCTTGAAACCGCGAACTTTGTTTTTACGATTGCAAAGATAGCGTCTTTTTCGATTGCTGCCAAGAAAAATGCGCCTAAAAATGCTGATACCGAATAAAAACCGCATAAATGAAACACTGAAAAACCCTGAAAAATGCTTTTTCTCATCTGTTTTTTGCTTTTTTAGCCACTTTTTATCAGTTTTCTTAGAGTTTTTCGATTTTTAGTAGTAATTTTGCAACAGAGAAGAATAAGTTGGTAAAATATCAATGAATTCAGGACTCAGAGGTCCTGAAAGATATGCAAAGTGCCCCAAGCGGGCAAGACTTTGATTATAATAAATATAAACGACTGTTTAAATTATAAGTAAATTGAAAGCAAGAAATGAAAGCTAAGAACAAACTTTGGGATTGGTGTTTGCGCTTGGAACATCATTTATGCCCTGACTATTGTGGAGTGGTGGATCGCCGGAGGGTGATCGCCTTCGTCTTTTTGACTTTGGTAGAGATACTTATTATTCCCTATCACTTCCTTTTGTTTTACATGATGAAAGCATGGGGGGGGCATGTTCTATAATATAGTCCATACCCTCGCACTGGTGCTGCTGACGTATGTGGTGCTGAAGCGCAAGGTGGTATTCAAGACCGGCATCTCCCTGCTCTATATCCTCGTATTCGTCAAGCTGGCGATAGACAGTATGCTTTGTCTGCACTATCAGGGCGATCGGGACAACCTGAGCGTGATGAGCAATATCTTTATCATGTTTATACTCGCCATTACCGCCCAGAGCCAGCAGCTCAACCGAACCACTCTCGGCTTTGCCGTCGCTCTGCTGCCAGTGGTAGCGGTAGCCCTCTCGCATACGCAGATTTCCGTGCTGTTCTTCAGCATCAAGGCTATTCTGGTAGGTTTCCTGATGATTCTGTATGTATGGCTCTATAACTGGGAACCTCTCATCATCAAGGAACTCAGACAGCCCAAGCAGTTACGGGAAGAAGAGAGGAAGGCTCTGCACATGCTTGCCGACCTGAAGGATGAAGAGAAGGATATGGCGGTAAACCTGCTGAGCCGACTGAGTCCGGAGCAGCAGCAGAATATCCTGGAGCGTGCCGCAGAACAGTTGAAGACCAGCGAACTGAGCAAGAAGGCATGGGATCTGGTATGTGCCGACCTTACCAACAGTGAGCGAGTGATCTGCCAGATGGTGCTGGAAGGCAAGATGCTGAAGGAAATCTGCATCGAATTGAACAAGAGTGAATCGAACATCACCAGCCAGCGCAGCCATATCCGCAAGAAGCTGAATATGGACCGCAAGGACGACCTGCGACGTGAACTGGAAAAGCGCTTCTATGAAGCCAGAAATTCATTGGAAGCCTAGTATAAACATAAGAATGCAGAAAGGGTGTGCTCACACGAGCACACCCTTTCTGCATTCTTATACTTTTCCAATCTTACTCTTCCAATCTGAGGAATGCCTTCGGCAGGTAATCGATGAGATCGCTGGCGATGAGGCTTTCCTTGCCCAGGTCCTTGATGGCGAGGTCGCCGGCAAGACCATGAAGGTACATACCGATGCGGGCAGCATCTACCTGCTTGTAGCCGCGAGCCAGAAGAGCGGTGATGATGCCTGTAAGCACATCGCCACTGCCCGCCGTAGCCATACCGCTGTTGCCCGTAGAGCAGAACTCTACCTTACCATCCGGATGACAGAGGGCAGAGAAATGTCCCTTCAACAGGATGTAGCCGTGCAGACGGTCGGCAAGTTCGCATGCCTTGAAGAGGCGCTCGGTGCAGTTGCTGCTGGTGATGCCAGCCAGACGGTCAAGCTCTCTAGGATGTGGAGTGAAGATGAGGTTCTTAGGCAACTGCTGCATCCAGGCACGGTGACTGGCAAGGATGTTGAGTGCATCGGCATCCACCACTACCGGACAGGTGCATCTTCTGAGCTGGGCAATCAGGGCGATGGCTGTCGCCTCGCTGGTTCCCAGTCCCGGACCGATGCCCATGGCGTGGTAATCTTCCGTATCTACCGGTTCGCTGAAGATGGTTTCCTCTGTATCCATCTGCAGTACCGCCTCGGGCACGGAAATCTGCATGATCTCGTAGTTTCTCTTAGGCGTATGGGTAATCACCTTTCCCACACCCGTTCTGAGGCAGGCTCTGGTGGCAAGGACCGAAGCGCCCGACATGCCGTAGCTGCCTGCGATGAGGAGCGCCGTGCCCATGCTGCCCTTGTGGGCGAAGTCGCCGCGAGGTTTCAGAAGCTGGCGTATGTCCTTCTCCTCAAGGATGCTGCAACGGCTCTCGGTGCGCTGGATGAACTCTGGAGAGAGTCGGATATCAAGCACCTTGATTCTGCCCAGGTACTGCTGGTTGTCTGCCATCATCATCGACAGCTTCTTCTGCTGCAGGGTGAGGGTGAGGTCGGCACGGATGATGTTGGCGCTGATGTTGTAGGAATTGTCCTCGCTCATCAGGCCGGAAGGCAGGTCGATGCTCACGATCTTTGCCGCACTCTGGTTGATGTATTTCACCATGGCAGCGAATCCGCCCGCCAGCGGCTTGTTGAGTCCGCTGCCGAAGAGGCCATCCACCACGAGCATTCCCGCCTCGAGCTGAGGAGGGTCGAAGTTGACGGTGACCTCGGTAAACTGCTTGACGCGCTTACCCTCAATGAGTCGTTTCTTGTTGGTGGCACAGTCGGCAGAAAGCTTGTTGTGCACATTGAACAGGAATACACTCACTCCATAGCCGTCTTCGCTGAGAAGGCGTGCCACGGCAAGTGCGTCACCACCATTGTTTCCCGGTCCGGCGAAGACCACGACCGGCGTTCTGTTAGACCATTCCTGCTCGATGGCACGTGTGAGCGCCTTTGCCGCCCTTTCCATCAGGTTGAGCGATGTGATCGGCTCATGCTCAATGGTGTATTTATCCAGCTCATGTATCTGAGCACTAGTGAATATTTTCATATATTAATGTATGTTATGTCCGATTATCTGATTAATTTAATGCAAAAGTACTAAAAAAAGTCGATGAATGGATGAAGTTTCACGATTTTTTCGTAATTTTGCAGAAAATATTATATCATCAAGACTATGGGCATAGTAAAAATCAAGGATAAGACCTTCAAGACCTCCATTCCAGAGGCAGATATTCTGAAGAAGGTACAGGTCGTTGCCGACCGATTGAACCAGGATTATGCGGACAAGACTCCGGTGTTCCTGGCTGTGTTGAATGGTTCGTTTATCTTCGCTGCCGATCTGATGCGAATGATTACGGTACCAAGCGAGATTTCTTTTGTGAAGTATGCTTCCTACGAGGGCACCAGTTCTACCGGCAGCATGAAGACCCTGATGGGTCTGAACCAGGATCTTACCGGTCGCCACGTGGTGATCGTGGAGGACATCGTGGATTCCGGCTTTACCATGGCTCACATGATCGAGGATCTGAAGAAGAAGAATCCAGCCAGCATCGAGATCTGCTCACTCCTCGTGAAGCCGGGCAATCTGAAGGTGGATCTGGACATCAACTATGCCGTAATGGAAATCCCTAACGATTTCATTGTAGGATATGGATTAGATTATGACCAAGAAGGCAGAAACCTCCGCGATATCTACACGATTGTAGAAGAATAGGGGGTGAAGCATGTGGGAGACACAACATAAAACAATTTATATATATTAAGGTAAAAATGAAAAATATCGTAATTTTCGGTGCTCCAGGTGCTGGTAAGGGTACACAGAGCGACAAGATGATCGAGAAGTATGGTCTCGGTCACATTTCAACAGGTGACGTTCTTCGTAACGAAATCAAGAATGGTACAGAGCTCGGCAAGACTGCCAAGGGCTATATTGACAATGGTCAGTTGATTCCAGACGAGTTGATGATCGACATCCTCGCAAGCGTATATGACAGCTTCGGCAAGGATCACGCAGGTGTGATCTTCGACGGTTTCCCACGTACCACTCCACAGGCTGAGGCTTTGAAGAAGATGCTCTCTGAGCGTGGTCACAAGATTGCTGCCATGATCGAGCTTGCCGTTCCAGAGGATGAGCTGATGGCTCGTCTGCTCAACCGCGGTAAGTTGAGTGGCCGTTCTGATGACAACGAGGAGACTATCAAGAAGCGTCTCAACGTATATCATACACAGACTGCTCCTCTCATCGACTGGTATGAGAAGGAAGGTATCCACCACCACATCGAGGGTCTCGGAACAGTAGATGAGATCTTCGCTCGTGTTTGCAATGTAATCGACAACTTGTAATCAAGATATAATAATCTTCCCCGCAAGGCTGCGGGGAAGATTTATTCGTTAAATAAAAAAGAAAAATCAATGGCTGAATCCAATTTCGTAGATTATGTAAAGATCAACTGCCGCTCTGGTAAGGGTGGTAAAGGCTCCATGCACCTGCGCCACGTGAAGTACCAACCGAATGGTGGACCTGACGGTGGCGATGGCGGACGTGGAGGAAGCATCTATCTTCGCGGCAACCACAACTACTGGACCTTGCTGCATCTGAAGTATCAGCGCCACTTCTTCGCCGAGCATGGTGGCAATGGAGGACGTGACAAGTGCCACGGCACTGATGGTAAGGACATCTATATAGATGTGCCTTGCGGTACCGTGGTGTATAATGCCGAAACCGGTAAGTTCGTCTGCGACGTGGCTTACGACGGTCAGGAAGTACTGCTCCTGAAGGGCGGACGTGGCGGACTGGGCAACTTCCAGTTCCGTACCTCTACCAACCAGGCTCCACGCTATGCGCAGCCAGGTGAGCCGATGCAGGAGATGACCATCATCATGGAGCTGAAGCTCCTTGCCGATGTGGGTCTTGTGGGTTTCCCTAATGCCGGAAAGTCAACCCTGCTCTCTGCCGTATCCAGTGCCCGTCCAAAGATAGCCAACTATCCGTTTACCACCCTCGAGCCATCGTTGGGTATCGTGGATTACCGCGACCATCAGAGTTTCGTGATGGCAGATATCCCGGGTATCATCGAGGGAGCGAGCGAAGGAAAGGGCTTGGGACTGCGATTCCTGCGACACATCGAGCGCAACTCTCTGCTCCTCTTCATGGTTCCGGGCGATACCGACGATATCAAGAAGGAATACGAGGTACTGCTGGGCGAGTTGAAGAACTTCAACCCTGAGATGCTCGACAAGCATCGCGTGCTCGCCATCACCAAGTGTGACCTGCTGGACGAGGAGCTCATCGAGATGCTGAAGGAGACCCTGCCAACCGATCTTCCGGTGGTATTCATCTCATCAGTTACCGGACAGGGCATCCAGGAACTCAAGGATGTGCTCTGGAAGGAGTTGAATTCAGAGAGCAACAAGCTGCAGGAGATTACTTTAGAAGATACCCTCGTTCACCGTGACAAGGATATGAGCCGCTTCCAGCAGGAACTCGAGGCTGAGGGCGAGGACATCGTGGAGTATATCGACGAGGATGAAATCGAGGATGTAGATGACTTAGATGATTTCGAATATGAATAAGGAATATCATATCGCTGAGGGCGTCACTGCTTTCTCTACCACCCGAAAGGGAGGAGTAAGCCAGGGCAACTACAGCGAATTCAATATCAATGACTATTGCAGCGACTGCGCCGAACACGTGGCAGAGAACCGCAGGAAGCTGGCGGATGAGCTGGGCATAAGCATCGACCATATCATCCTGCCGCATCAGGTGCATGGAGTAGAGGTCCGTCAGGTGGCAGGAGATTATTTCTCAATGCCTGAGAACATCCGCAAGATGATTCTCGAGGGCGTAGATGCCGTGATGACCAATGAGAAGGGTGTATGCATAGGCGTTTCCACTGCCGACTGCATCCCAATCCTGCTCTATGACGAGGAGCACCATGCCGTGGCAGCCATCCATGCCGGATGGCGAGGCACGCTGGCACGCATCGTCCACAAGACAATCCAGGAGATGGCTTTCGCCTATCATACGGAGCCTAAGAAGCTGAAGGCAGTGATAGGTCCGGGTATCTCGCTGGAGCATTTCGAGGTAGGCGATGAGGTGTATGAGGCTTTCGAGCAGGCAGCCTTCCCGATGGAAGAGATTGCCGAGCAGCGCCCCAATGCCGCCTTCTCGGTAGATATTGCCGAGCGTGAGCGCCTGGCTGCAGAAGGAAACATCGTGCAGCCGCTGAAGTGGCACATCAACCTGCCGCTCTGCAACAAGCAGATCCTGCTGCATTGCGGTGTGGCTGAGGAGAATATACAGGATTGCGGCATCTGTACCTTTGCCCATAGCGACGAGTTCTTCTCGGCAAGAAAGCTGGGCATTGAGAGTGGCAGAATCTATACCGGCATTCTGATGAAGTAAGTTTTCAAGATAACATCCATTTTTCTCTTTTCTATGAACGAAGAGGGAAAAATGGATGTTTTTATGTTTTAAGATTTAATGGTTAAATTTAAAAAATGAATCTAAAAGAATAGAGAATGATTGTAAACAGAAGATTAAGAAGAAGAATCGGGCTGGCAGCCGTCTCGGGAATGCTGATGCTTTCGCTGAGTAGTTTCATGCCCGCCAAGAATGAGTTTACTGCCGCCGAGCAACAGCAGGTGAGCATCGCAACGCCAGGTCTCTTTGCCCAGAGTCAAGCCTTCAATGTTGACTTTGAGATATTCCGTGCCAAGGAATATTCATTCCCGCTTCCTGTGGGCAAGGCTAGCCTTATCAATGGCAACAGCGTGATGCGCATCTCTACAACCAAGGGTGATGCAGTGAAGGCTATGTTTGATGGTTATGTGCGTCTCTCGCGCAAGACTGAGTCGATGGGCAACGTGATTGTGATCCGCCATGACAACGGTCTGGAAACCGTGTATGCCAATAATGCCGAGAACCTGGTGAAGGTGGGACAGTCGATAGATGCCGGACAGACCATCGCCATCGTGGGCTCCCGAGAGGGAGAGACCTATTGCGATTTCTCCATCATGGTGAACGGTGCGCGCATCAATTCGGAGACTATCATCGAGCTGAAAAGTCATAAGCTCCGCCGACAGACCGTGCAGTTCCGCAAGGAGGGCAACCGCATCGGCATCAAGGTGATTGGTGGCAAGGATTCCTCCGTTTCCAAGAACGATAAGAATGATAGAAACAATAAGGAAACAAATAAGAAATCGGGAAGCAGCCGTAGCGATCACGCCATGACCCTCGACCCCGACGAGGTGTACGACCCGTTTACCATCACCAACACCTTCCGTCTCGATTTGGAGAAGATAGAGGAGAAGGCATGGGCATATCCATTGCCTGATGCCCGTGTCATCAGTCCATACGGAGGTGCCCGCCGTCACTCGGGTGTGGATTTGAAGACCAAGCCTAACGACGAGATTTATGCCGCCTTCGATGGCGTGGTGGTTGCCTCGGGACCTTACTACGGTTATGGCAACTGCATCCGCATCAAGCATGCCTACGGCTTGGAAACGCTCTATAGCCATCAGAGTAAGAACATGGTGAAGAAGGGTGATAAGGTGAAGGCAGGTCAGGTAATCGGTCTTACGGGCCGCACTGGCAGGGCCACCACAGAGCATCTCCATTTCGAGGTGTCTTTCGGCGGCAAGCGCCTGGATCCAGCCATCATCTTCGACCACAGCAATCACAAGCTCAAGGCTGCCACCCTGCATCTTACCAAGGGCAAAGGTGTGAAGAGCGTGAAGAACTAGAAATAGCGAAAATTACTCCTGTTAATCGAAAAAATCCACCCGTTTGGATGATCAAAAGCCGGTAACTGCAAGTTTTTACGAATTGCACCATGGGTTTTTATCATCTGAACGGGTTTGTATTTAAAAAAATGCTATCTTTGCAGCATCACTTAAAATATAAATGATAATATGAAGAAATATCTTATCACACTTGCACTCTGCGTGCTTACCCTTACGGCAAGTGCACAGGTCTTTACAGCCGAACAGATTGAGAGATACGCCAAGGATAAATATGGTGATAACTGGACAGAGGCTGCCGGAAACCTGAGCAAGGAAGTAGCCCTGGACAACAAGAACCGCCTGAACTATCAGGAGGTCATCGCCTGCGCTGGTCAGTCGAAGGCAGAAATCTTCAAGAAAGCCATCGAATGGTTTAACCGCGCATTCAAAAGTAAGGATACCCACGGCGTGATCCGGCAACAGAATGCCGAACAGGGACTGATCATTACCCAGGCTTATATCGAGAATATCGCCCGACAGAATGCTGGAGTCAACCATTATCAGGTGGATATGATGCCGTATATCCGTGTGGACGTGAAGGAGGAGAAGGCAAGGGTGAGCGTCTATATGGACAGCTACGAAGTGACCGTGAAATCGGGCGGCGGATGGACAAGTGCCATCGCCAGTGTGCTCGCCGCGGCTGCTACCGGTGAGGCGGATGATGACGAGGTGGTGAGCAAGGATGAGGTGTGGAACATCAGTTCCTGCTATCCTTATGTAGAAAAGGACAAGCACAAGCTGGCGTCGAGCAAGGCTTTCGTGATGGCTTCGGCTTTCCAGAACTCCATTATCGACATTCTGAAAGAGGCGCTTCTTGCTGATTCTTCCGACGGATTCTCGGACGACTGGTAAATGGGAAGTTAGAGAGAAGTTAAAGGAAGTTAGAGAGAAGTTAAGGGAAATCTATCAAACTCTATATATATAATAAGGTGTAAACATCAAAACCGCTAGTGTATGAAATGGAAGAATATCATGATGATGGTGATGATGGCAGCAGGATGTTGGTTCTCGCTACCTGTCCACTCTCAGAGAATCTCTGTGGGCAAGAAAGGACTGGTGAAGGTAATGAGAACCGACTCCACCTGTGCCCAGGAATTTGTAAGGGATGAACATCAGTCTGTTGCTACCCGGAAGACGGCGAAGGCAGCGGGAGCCGCTGAAGGCGTGAACACGCTGGCAAGCTATCTGAAATCGGACGTGGATCTGAACATTCCCGTTTCGAAGGTGAAGCAGGAGAAGACCTTTGCCGTAATCATCGCCAACGAGAATTACCAGGAGGAAGTGAACGTGGAGTTTGCCCTCAACGACGGTATGGCTTTCAGGGAATACTGCATCAAGCTGCTCGGCATTCCGGTAAGCAACCTGCATATCCGCAAGGATGCCACCCTCAACAATATGCTGGCGGAAATCAACTGGATGCAGGACATCGCCAAGGCGTATGGGGCTGAGGCTAGATTCATCTTCTATTATGCCGGACATGGAATGCCCGATGAGAGTAACGGCACCTCCTATCTCCTGCCCGTAGATGGCAAGAGCAATATTCTGGCTACGGGTTACAGTATGAGCAGGCTGTATGCTGAACTCAACGGTCTGAACGCAGCCTGCGTAACGGTGCTGATGGATGCCTGCTTCAGTGGCAGCAAACGAGGCGAGGGTATGCTGGCTTCAGCCAGAGGCGTGGCACTCAAGGCGAAGGCTGAGGCTCCGAAGGGCAACATGCTCGTGATGACGGCTGCCCAGGGTAGCGAGACGGCTTATCCCTACAAGGAGAAGAAGCACGGACTCTTTACCTATTTTCTCCTGAAGAAACTGCAGGAGAGTAAGGGCAAGGTTACCTATGGCGATCTCTTCGACTATGTGAAGACGAATGTGGCGCAGAAGTCGGTAGTGGTGAATGAGAAGAGTCAGACGCCAACCATAGCCGTATCGGGCGACCTGGTTTCCACCTGGCAGGGCATCAGGCTCAATGAAGACTGATGTCTGAAATACGAAAAAATCCCCATCGACTGGACTGCTCCTGTCGATGGGGATTTATTTTTTATTCTCTGGAGAAAAGAATTACTTCTTCTTCTGCGATTTACGGTTGGCTCTCTGTTGGCGATACTTTGCCTTCTGACGGGCAGAGCCGCTTCCGTGAGCACCCGTAATGTACTTCTTCTTCTTGGCCTTGGTCTTCACCTTGTCGTCGTCGTCCTTCTTCGGACCGCCGCCGCCCTTGAAAACCATGCCACCCATGATAATATCGTCAATATCGCTCATATACCTTTTATATTATATAAATTAATGATGGAAGAGGCGAACGTGAGTAAACGCCATGGCGATGCCGTACTTATCGCATGTATCGATAACATTATCGTCACGGATGCTACCGCCTGCTTCTGCAATGTATTCTACACCACTCTTGTGAGCACGCTCGATGTTGTCGCCGAATGGGAAGAAAGCGTCGCTACCTACAGATACACCCTTGTTCTGGGCAATCCAAGCCTTCTTCTCCTCGCGGGTCAGTGGCTCAGGCTTCTCTGTGAAGAACTGCTCCCATACGCCATCCTGCAATACATCCTCCCACTCGTCAGAGATATAGACATTGATGGTATTGTCGCGGTCGGCACGGCGAATCTTCTCCTTGAAAGGCAGGTTCATCACCTTAGGACACTGGCGCAACCACCACTCATCAGCCTTGGAACCAGCCAGACGGGTACAGTGGATACGGCTCTGCTGACCGGCACCGATACCGATAGCCTGACCATCCTTCACGTAGCATACAGAGTTACTCTGGGTATATTTCAGGGTGATGAGCGAGATAATCAGGTCGCGCTTAGCCTCTGCAGTGAAGTTCTTGTTCTTGGTAGGGATATCCTCGAAGAGAGCTGGATCATCGAGCTTCACCTCGTTGCGTCCCTGCTCGAAGGTAACACCGAATACCTGCTTGTGCTCGATAGGAGCTGGCACGTAGTCAGAATCAATCTGGATGACGCAGTAGGTACCCTTGCGCTTCTCCTTCAACACCTTGATAGCCTCAGGGGTAAAGCCTGGAGCAATCACGCCATCGCTCACCTCACGCTTGATGAGGAGGGCAGTAGCCTCATCGCATACATCGCTCAGGGCAACAAAGTCACCGTAAGAGCACATGCGGTCTGCACCACGAGCACGAACATAAGCGCAAGCCAAAGGAGAAAGTTCGAAATCTACGTCATCGCAGAAGTAAATCTTCTTCAATGTGTCGCTCAGTGGCAGGCCGATGGCAGCACCAGCAGGAGAAACATGTTTGAAACTAGCGGCAGCAGGCATTCCTGTAGCTGCCTTCAGTTCCTTGACCAATTGCCAAGAGTTGAAAGCATCCAGGAAGTTGATGTAGCCAGGACGGCCGTTGATAACTTCGATAGGCAGTTCCCTTCCGTCATCCATATAGATGCGAGAAGGCTTCTGATTCGGATTGCATCCGTACTTAAGTGCTAATTCTTTCATCTTAATTAAGAAATGTATTTAGAATTTGGTTGCAAAATTACAAAAAAAATATGAGAAAACCATTTTTTTCGTGCGAAATTCAAAAATAATCTCCCAAACATGACTCCGTTTCAAAAATATTGTGTACTTTTGCCCGCAGTTAGGAATGAAAAATGAAAATTTGAGAAATTAAAGGAATTGAGAATTTGAGGAAGGATAATCACAATGAAAAATGATTTGAAAATCCTCGCTGTAGCTTTGGAGAAGAAGCTAGGCAGGGAACACCTGCAGCACGAAGAGAAGCATAGAAACAACAAGTTGCTGCACAAGGTGTGGGAGATAATGAAAGGAAAGGAGAAACCTTCACAGCAGACACTCAACCGTCTGGCATTGCTTGCCGGATTCCAGAGCTGGGCTGATCTGCAGGGCGCATTGCACGGCACCGATGACGGGCTGACAAACTACAGCGCCGGAGAATAAGGAAATGCAGAAAGGGCATCCAATCGTGAGATCGGATGCCCTTTTTCTGATTCTAATTTTTAATAGGTAACTAAGAAAATTACTCAGCGCTCTTAGCGATGGTCTTCTTCTCAGCGATACGAGCCTTCTTACCTGTGAGCTTACGCAAGTAGTACAACTTAGCGCGACGTACCTTACCGTGCTTGTTCACCTCGATAGAATCGATAGCTGGTGACTCGATAGGGAAGATACGCTCTACACCTACAGTACCTGACATCTTACGAACAGTGAAACGCTTCTTGTCACCATGACCAGAGATCTTGATAACTACACCACGATAGAGCTGGATACGCTCCTTAGTACCCTCGACGATTTTGTAAGCGACTGTGATAGTGTCACCTGCCTTGAACTCAGGGAACTTCTTGCCGGTTGCAAATGCTTCTTCAGCAACTTTAATCAAATCCATTTTTTTGTATAAAATTAAAAATTGTTTGTCGTTCCAACGCAACATGGACGGGCAACACTTCTGCCCAGACAACAGCGGTTACGCCGAAAAGCGGGTGCAAAGTTACGACTTTTTCTCGTATCTCGCAAATTTTCAGTGGGTTTCTTCTCTTTTTCCCCTTCTTTTTTTGTTTTCTTTACTAAAGAAACGTTTTTTTCTCGCCTTTTTCGTCTTTTTCGCCGATTTATTTTGTATCTTTGCATCCCGAAATTAGAATATTGTAAAAGGTATGAAGAAAAAGAATAGTATGCAGATGATGCTTGCCTCCATGGCTCTGATGCTGATGGCAAGTCCAGCCTTTGCCCAGAAATTCAAGGTGGCAAAGGTGGAGAGAACCCGTATATTGGTAGATAAAAAATGGGATGCCCAGCCGGATGCTGAGGCTGCGAAGTTCATCGCCCCTTATCAGCACAAGGTGGATAGCATCATGGGACCTGTAGTGGGATCCGTGGCTCATGATATGACCCGCCATCGCCCTGAGAGCGAGTTGAGTAATCTGCTTTCTGACATCCTGGTATGGGGTGGCGGACAGTTTAATGAGCAGCCTGTCTTCTCGGTGTATAACATGGGTGGCATCCGTGCTGACTTTGCCAAGGGCGATATCAACGTAGGCGATGTGAGCGAGGTGGCTCCTTTCGAGAATAAAATCTGTTTCCTCACGCTTACCGGCGAGAAGGTGCTTGAACTCTTCCAGCAGATAGCCCACCGTGGCGGCGAGGGTGTGAGCCATGCCGTAAGAATGGTTATCACCCGCGACGGAAAGCTGAAGGGCGTAACCCTGAACGGCGAACCTGTCGATCCAGCCAAGAGCTATCGCATAGCCACCCTCGATTATCTTGCCGAGGGCAACGACCAGCTTGTTGCCTTCAAGAGCGGTACTGATGTGGTGGCTCCTAAGTCGAAGGAGAACAATGTGCGCTACATCATCATGGACTATTTCCGTGAGATGAAGGCTCAGGGCAAGGTAGTGGAGTCAAGAGTAGAAGGCCGCTGCGTAGTAGAATAGGGGGAACGAAGCTTTCCGTGGATTTGTAACCCCCGGAAAGCAGATAGACTAACTAAATAAGTACAGAAATGAAACATACATTATTATATATAGCGCTGGCGCTGGCATCATTCACGCTGCAGCCGGCAACAGTACAGGCTAAAGTCCTGAAGGATTCAAAGGTCAAGAAGGAGGTAAAGGCGCAGAAGACTCCAAAGGTAGTGAAGCAGCTCGTGGTGCTCCATACCAACGATACCCACTCCTGCGTGATGCCTTACAATCCGAATCTCGCAGATACAGCTATGGCAAACCGTGGAGGCTACCTCCGCCGTGTGGCAATGATCAAGCAGGAACGCAGTCTGAATCCTGATCTTCTGCTCTTCGACAGTGGCGACTTCTCTCAGGGATCTCCTTACTATTCGCTCTTCAAGGGGGATGTAGAAGTGGGATTGATGAACGAGATGAAGTATGATGCAGCCACCATCGGAAACCATGAGTTCGATTACGGCATGGACAATATGGTGCGTCTCTTCAGGATGGCAAAGTTCCCGATCGTTTGTGCCAACTACGATTTCACCGGCACCGAGCTGGCGGATATTGTGAAGCCATACGTGATATTGCATCGCAAGGGACTCAAGATAGGTGTCTTCGGACTGGCTCCGCAGCTTGCCGGCTTGGTGAGTGAGAAGAATTACGGTTGCATCCAGTACCTGGATCCTATCCAGAAGGCGAACGAGATGACAGAGATCCTGAAGAAGAAGGAGAAGTGTGATGTCATCATCTGCATCTCTCATCTGGGCTGGAATATAGAGGGCACGGATGATACCGAGGTGATTGCTGCATCCCGCCACATCGACCTGGTATTGGGAGGTCACAGCCACAGCCTCTTCCAGACGCTGAAGTACAGAACAGATCTTGATGGCAAGCAGGTGCCTGTAGATCAGAATGGCAAGGGCGCCATCTGGGTCGGCAAAATGACATTGGATATTGTGAAGAATAAATAAAACTTATACAAAGACAAAATACAAAAAGACTCCCCGATCTTTTCGGGGAGTCTTTTTGTATTTTTTATATCATATCATGATATCTGTTATTCCTTGCTGGAAGAAGCATAGAGACCGATGCAGGCTCCGATGAAACCACCGCTCTTCTGGGTGCTCAGGTTGCTGGCATCAACACCTTTGGCGAGCAGCTGCCAGCTGCCGCCTTCCTCGGCATAATAGAAATCATAATATCTGTCGTGACCTTCTACCTTCAGCTTCAGCTTGCCTGCCTTGATAGGGGCTGAGGCGATGGTGACGTTGTTCTTCTCGGCACGGGTCAGGGTAATCATCAGCTTGCCATTCTTCATGGTCTTACCCAACACGAAGTTGTGGTCTTCCTTCTGGAGAAGTGCCAAACCTGCTATCTCCTTGTCGTTGCGAGGAGTGAAGTTGATTTCTGTCTCGGCAGAGAAGGTGCCGTGCTGCTGACGTGCCCAGATGGCAGACATCGGTTCACGCTTGTAGATATTGCCTGGCAGCAGATTCAGGTTCAGCTTGCCGTTTTCTACCTTATAGCAATCTGTAAAGTCGCGGAGGAACATCCACCGAGGATTCAGATCCTTCAAACCTGCTCCATTGTCTGCTGCATCAAAATTATCCACGTAAGAGAAGTTTCCTGAGAACTCATTCTTTTCAGCTGGTTTCAGACCAGCCTTCTCTCCAACGGTAGAGATAGGAGTATTCTTGGCAAGAATCTCTGGCCAGCCATTCTTCCATGTTACCGGCAGAAGATAGGTGTCGCGACCTGTGTTGTACATATCCTCCTCGTATGGGCGGCAAGCCAGGAATACAGCCCACCAGTTACCCTTTCCATCTTCTACTATGTCTGCATGACCAGCGCTGGATACAGGGTCCTTGCGGTTTGGATCGAGTCCGGTACGCTGGGTAAGGATAGGATTGTTTGGGCATTCCTCCCAAGGACCCATCGGGTTCTTGGCGCGAAGAATCACCTCGCTATGCCAACCGCCTGTACCGCCTTCTGCACACATCAGATAATAGAACCTGCCCTTCTTGAAGAGGTGTGGACCCTCAATCCAGATAGGACGAGCCTCTACATGGGTTCCGCCACGCAGAATCTCCTTGAAGTCGCCCTTGATGCTGTCGCCCTTCACGTCGAATTCGAAGCAGCGGATACTGCGCTGTCCCTCGTAATCGGCACCACCAACTACCGGACCGTTATGAACGATATATCCCTTGCCGTTTTCATCGAAGAAGAAGCTAGGGTCAATGCCGTCAATCTTCTTCAGATAGATAGGCTCGCTCCATCCCTTGGATGGGTCCTTGGACTTCACGAAGAAGTTGCCTGCGCCCACGTTGGTGGTAATCATATAGAAGGTCTTGTTCTTCTTGTTATAGCTGATGGCTGGTGCGAAGATACCGCCTGAAACATGCTGTCCTTTCAATGGGACTTGCGATGTGCGGTCGAGCACATGCCCCGCAGGTGTCCAGTTTACCAAGTCCTTACTGGTTGAGAGAGGAACACCAGGAAAGAAGGTGAACGAAGAGTTTACCAGATAATAAGTATCACCCACACGACAGAGAGATGGGTCGGGATAGAATCCTGCCAATACTGGGTTATAATACTGATGACTCTTGTCGATAGGCACATTGAATCGTGCATCGTTGCCTGCATACTTGAAGTAATTGAACTGGGCATTCTGAGCCTGTGCTCCGGCAGCAAGCATCATCGAAAGCGATAAGATTGCTAATTTCTTCATTATATTCGTTGATTTTAAAGATTATACAATAAGATAAAAATGCAGCGGAAAACCTGGGAGGAGAATCCATACAGGTTTTTCCGCTGCAAAGTTACGGCTTTATTTGCAATCTTTCATTGTGAAATGTAACCAAGACTTTTTTCAAAGTTTCATAAAGCTTTGGTTTTGTTACATATTCTTTTTTCTATTGTGTATCATCTTTATTTCTTCATGGCATTCTGCATGTATTCTCTAGGAGAACAGCCATAGAGGTTCTTGAACATGGTGCTGAAACTTGCGGAATTGGAGAAGCCGCATGCGTACATCACTTCAGTGATGCTTTGCTTGCCATCCTTGAGCAATTTGGCTGCCTGCTGCAGTCGGATGTTGCGGATGAAGCTGTGTGGCGTCTGATTGGTCAGTTCCTTCATCTTGCGGTGCAGGTGTACACGACTGATGCCCACCTTCTGTGCTATCATGTCCACACTCAGGTCGGAATCGTTGATGTTTTCGTTGATAACCTCCATTATCCGTTGCATCAGGGAATTGTCAGGTGTCTGCATTTCTATCTGTTCTACCTGGTGATTCTGGCTTTCATTGCCCGTAAACTTATTGCGCAAAGTGCGGCGCACGGTGAGCAGGTTGATGATGTTGCGGTGCAGAATGTCCATGTTGAACGGCTTCAGAATGTAGGCATCGGCACCGGTCTGCAATCCTTCCAGCTGGTCTTCCTCACGGCTCTTGGCTGTGAGCAGGATGATAGGCACATCGTTGGTGTTGATGTTTGATTTCAGCTTGGCGCAGAGGGTGGTTCCGTCCATTTCCGGCATCATGATGTCGCTGATGACAAGGTCTGGCTTATTCTTCAGAATCTCGTTCAGTGCCACCTTTCCGTTAGGATATGTGCGAATCTTGAAGTCGCTGGAGAGCTGTGCTTTCAGGTATTCCTGAATATCCTCTTCGTCTTCCACAATCACGATTTCTGCCTTGGCTCCCTTGGCAGAGGTTGGGGTAGTATCGGAATTGTTCAAGGTTTCGGCTGGTTGGTCATTGTTTTCTGCCAGCTGTTCTTCCTGTTCTGCTTCAGCAAGTTCATTATTCTGATCTTTCTTCATCTCTTCTTCCTCGATGAGCTCTTCTGGTTTGAGATGCTCCTTGCCCAATGGAATGCGGATGATGAACTCGCTTCCGTGTTCAAACTTGCTTCCCTTCTCGCCCTCGTTGTTGCGGGCTGAGATGGTTCCGTAGTGCAGTTCCACGAGCGAGCGGGTGAGATCGAGACCGATGCCCGTACCGACGTTGCGGTCGTTAGGGTCGTCAGGGGTCTGGTAGAAGCGCTGGAAGATAGTTTCCAACTTATCCTTCGGGATACCGATGCCGCTGTCCTTGATGCTGATGTAGGCATGGTGGTCGGTGTGGGTGAGCGAGAGGAGGATGTGACCTGCCGTAGGCGTAAACTTGAAGGCATTCGAGAGGGTGTTAATTATCACCTTGTCGAAGTTGTTGCGGTCTATCCATACAGGAAGCTCTTCGCAGTCATGCTGGTATTCGAAGTCGATGCTCTTGGCAATGGCTTGCTGCTTGAAAAGGTCGTATTCTTCATTGATGAACGAAACCATATCGGTCTTGCACATACGCATTACCATCTGTCCCTTGTCAATCTTTCTGAGATCCATCATCTGGTTGATGAGGTGAAGGATACGTTCCGAGTTCTTTCGGATAATCTCGTAGATGCCTTGACGGTGAGGCTCTTTGTCTTCCTTAATCAGGGAGAGCAATGGGGTGATAATCAGTGTCAATGGCGTACGGATTTCGTGACTGATGTTCATGAAGAACTTGATCTTCGCCTCGCCCATCTCTTCGGCGTGGATGTGCTGCTGCAGGATGAGCTGGTCTTCCATCTGGTGCTTGCGGTGGCGCAGGTAGAGCATGATGGCTGCTATGAGGAGCAGCAGATAGAAGAGCTTTGCCCAGATGCTGGCATACCAGGCTGGGTGAACGATGATGGTGAACTCCTTCACCGGTGTTTCGTAGCCATTGCAGATGGCCTTGATGCGGTATTTGTAGCTGCCGGGAGCCATGTGCGAGAAGGCAAGTTCGTTCTGTCCGGCTGGCACGGTGCGCCAGGCATCGCCGTTGATGCTGTAGGCGTATCTTATCTGCTCCACATTATTATAGGTGAGGGTAGAGAGCTGCAGGGAGAAGGTGTTGTCATCGTGCGAGAGATTGAACTCCCGTGCCACCGTTACCCAGCTGTCTGTGATGGTATAGCTGCCCGACTCCATGCCTGGGGTCACTGCCTTGTTGTTGACCACGAAGCCCGAGATAACCACCTTTGCCTGCCATGGGTGCTGCTTTACCCGGTCGGCCTGGAACCAGTTGATTCCGCCAGAGCCACCCATCAGAATCACCTTCTTATCCTGGGTGGTGCATACGGAAGCATCGCTGAACTCGTTGCTTTGCAGTCCGCTTTCGGTATAAAACCTGATGATGCTGCCATCCTTGGGGTTCAGCATGTTGAGTCCGCTGTTTGTACCCAGCCATATTTTGCCCTTGTTGTCTTCTGTGATACTCGCCACACCGTTGTCGGTGAGTCCTTGGGCTGTGGAATAATGTTTAGGCTCTATTCCTTTTCTGAAGTCGAAGCAGAAGGCTCCATCCTCGGTGCCATACCATACGTGGTCTTTGCTATCTACAAACACGCAGTGCGAAAAACTGTTCTTGTTCAGGCAGTTGATGCCCTTGAAGGTGGAAACCCAGCTGTTTCGCTTGCGGTCGAGGCACGCCAGTCCCACAGAGGTGGCTATATACACGTGGTTGCCATCCTTTGATAAGGCCATCTTGATGAGGTAATCGTTGGGCAGGCTGTTGACCTTGAGGTTGTTATCTGCACCATATTTAGCCTTGTAGTTCCTTCGGCTTCCGTCTTTCTGCAGGCAGAAGAGGCCTTCGCCCATGGTGGCTATCCAGATGTTGCCCTGTGGGTCTTGCTTGATATCGAAGATGCCCACCGACTTGCTGATGCCCAAATCAACAGGGTGGAAGCTTCCGGCTGCATCCATATAGCCCAGACCGTCGGTATAGGTTCCCACCCAGGTTCTGCCCTGCTCGTCCTTACAGAGGGTGAGCACGGTGTGCTGGTTCAGGAAATGCCCCTCTACGCTGCGGGTTGCTATATTAAATAGGTATAGGCCATCCTTGTCGGTACCCACCCACACCTGGTTGCCCTGGTTGATGCTGAGGCTGGTAACGCAGTTTTCGCCAATCACGTTGCGGCTGCCCAGGCGGAAGCCCATGTAGTTGAAGTCGTTTTGTATGTTGCTCTGCATGAACACGCCTTTTTGCAGCATGCTCACCCAGATGTTTCCCTGATTGTCTTCTATGATGCTGGTTACCTTGCTCTTGGCCAGGTTCACCAGTCGGCTGAAGAGAGGGTTATCCTGCAGGAATCCGGTCTGAGGGTCATATACATAGATGCCCAGTCCGTCGCAGCCGATATAGAGCTTGTTATTGCGGCTGATATAGATGTTTTCGATGGGCAGGTTTCCGATGCTGCTGATTCGGGTAAAGACGTTGCTTCCTGCCCTGAGCAGATGTACGCCCTGGTTCTTGCTGGCGAGATAGAGGTTGCCCAGGACGTCCTGCTGGATATCCTGTGCGTCCACGCCTTCGGTACCGACAAAGTGGGAGGTGACTCTACCGTTTGTTTCCTTGCGGTAGAGTTTTCCGTCTTCGGTGATTATCCAGAGTCTGCCCCGTTTATCTTCCAGGAGTTTGTGGATATATTTCAGTTTTTCCACCTCTCCCTTCATGGCATGGCATTCCTGGGCATCTTTCTTCTTAATCATGATGCCATAACCGGATGTAGCCACGGCTACGTCTTTATTCTTTAGGGGATATACCTGCTTTACGTAGGTGGCGAGTTCTTCGCCTTTGGAGTCGAGCATGGGAATTTTGTGGAATTCGCTTCCTGTAAATTCCAATAAAGAATTATTGGTTCCCAATAAGATATGTCCCTTATCGTCTTGTGCTATGCTATTGATATAGTTGCTTTTAAGACCTGAAAAATTGGACATATCTTTCTTCATTACGGTGATATGGTAACCATCGTAAGTATTCAAGCCATTACGGGTGGCTATCCAGATGAATCCGCTCTTGTCCTGGAACACCTGCGTGGCGAGGTTGCTCGAGAGCTGATTGTCCGTGTTGAAGAGTTTGCCGCTCTGTGCCCATGTCTGGATGGAGAAGAGGCAAATCATCATCGTGATGATTAATTGGCTTATAGTTTTCATGTTCCTTGTTTATATTTATAGTGTTATTTTCTGCTTGCAAAAATACGATTTTTAGTTGGAATATCCCAATAATTCTTTCTTTTTTTGATTACAGGAAACAAATAATATGCCTTTTGGTGTTCATTATCAGGTGATGTTACATGACGGAAAGTATATGTTGCACGACTAAACTCTTCATAAACTATCAGTTACGCAGGATAAAGCCTGTTTCCCGATTTTCTGATACCTTTGCACCATCAAAAAGAGTCAATTTTGCATTTGCATTAGGTTAGGTTTATTGTGAAATATGCGAAACAGCAGTTTTTTGAATGATTTTAGTTAGAATGGTTTTAGTTAGTTTGATGTTTTTTTAAGAAAATTAGGTTGATTGCATTTGAGTTCAATTTAAAAATGAACATATTTATGATTGAAAAGATCATGATTAATTGGTTTTCTAGGAATGGTGCGTAGGGATACGCGCCATTCTCTTTAAAGGTAACTGAGATTGTTTTTCGGGCTTAATAATTAATTGACAATTTAGAAAAGTGATAAAATCTAAAAATAAAATAACATGAACAGAAAGAATATTTTCATATCCCTGGCTCTTGCGATGTTTGCAATGGTGGGGAATGCGGCTGCCAGCCAGGCTGACCCGCAAGCCGGCGGAAATTTGCCGGCTCTGCGTGTAGAAGGCAAGAATCTGGTTGATGCCAACGGCAAGACCGTGGTGCTGCATGGTGTGATGGATACGCCCAACCGCTACTTCAACGGCTGGCGATGGCAACAGTGGAAGGCTGACTATTCGGAAGCCGACATCCAGCCTTGCCTGGAATATTTCTCCAAGCAGTTTGCTGCCATCACCGACAAGGAGCAGGGTGCTTACTGCACCGTGTTCCGTCTGCACATGGATCCTTGCTGGACTAACGATCCAACGAAGAAAGCAGAGAACGAGGCCGATATCTCGGCATTCAACATGACGCGCTATCGCCTCTATCTCCAGAAACTCTATATCCCATTAATCAAGGATGCCATTGCTCATGGGCTTTATGTCATCGTTCGTCCACCGGGTGTCTGTCCACAAGACATTAGTGTTGGCGATAAGTATAACCGCTATCTCAAGTCGGTATGGAAGGTCTTTGCTGCCGATGAGTATATCCAGCAGAACTCGGGATTGATTTCCATCGAACTCGCCAATGAGCCGGTGAGAGTTCATCTTTCTGATGGTAAGGATTCAGAGATGGCGTTGCGCGATTTCTTCCAGCCGGTGTTTGATGAGATTCGTGAGCAAGGTTTCAAGGGAATCATTTGGGTACCTGGTGCCGGTTATCAGAGCCAGTATCAGAACTACGCCAAGTATCCTATCACAGACAGCGAGGATAATTTCTCTTATGCCGTGCATGTTTATTCCGGATGGTATGGCAACATGACTGATAAGAATTGTAATCACGATACCTTTATCCGTAACTTCAAGAGTCAGGTTCCGATGGTAGAGTCAAAGCCAATCATGGTAACAGAGATAGACTGGAGTCCTGAAGATCCAGACAAAGCAAGCGAGGGTCACTATAACGAGTGGGGACAGTGGACACAGCCTAACTTGGGCAGCTGGGCAACTGCTTCTACCTCTAAATGGGGAATGGCATGGAAGGCAGTGCACGACCATTACGGCAACATCGGTATGACCCTTACCCATCCTCAGGAGTATTACGACATAGACGAGTATCTGAAAACAGGCAAGGTGATTCCGGGCTTCCAGAATGCCAAGAAGCACAAACTCTTTGAAGAGTGCTGCGGCTATGCCTGCATGAACTGGTACAAGGAATGGTACATGAAACAGACGGATACGGGAATTGAGCAGAATGTGAACGATGAAGAAGTTATCGCCACCTATTATTATAATATAGCAGGTGTAAAAGTGAATAAACCTGAAAAAGGTATTTATGTAGTGAAACAATTGTTAAAGGGCGGAAAGACTCGTTCTTACAAAGTTTGTTATTAACCGCAAAGTATCTGTTACAAGAGACAAAGTGTATCTGAAATGAAACAAGTATCTTTGCACCCGTGAATAGACAATCATATAAAAAATGTGAATGCATAAACTATAAAACATAAATCAAAAATGAATAGAACATGATTGAACAAGTGTTAACAATGAAACGGACAGCAGCCTTATGCTTGGTGGGAGCTTTCTGCAGCCTGAATGCTCAGGCACAGAAGATCCAGGTCAAGGGTAATCTTGTTGACGGTACAGGTGAGCCTCTGATAGGTGCCACTGTAAAAGTAAAGGGAAATCCCGGTGTCGGTGCTGTCACCGACTTAGATGGTAATTTCAGTATCAGTGTTCCTTCAGAGAATTCTATCCTCGTATTTACATACGTAGGTATGAAGACCAAGGAAGTAAAGATTGGTACGAAGAGAGAGTTCAAACTTACCCTTGAAGACGACAATGCCATTGGCGAAGTTGTAGTCGTTGGTTATGGTCAGCAGAAGAAGGCATCTGTCGTAGGTGCCATTACCCAGACCACAGGTAAGGTGCTGGAACGCGCAGGTGGTGTATCTGATATTGGTTCTGCCCTGACAGGTAATCTGCCTGGTGTGATTACAGCATCTTCATCAGGTATGCCTGGTGATGAGGATCCTAAGATTGTGATTCGTGGTGTGAGCTCCTGGAACTCTTCCGACCCTCTCATTCTTGTGGATGGTATCGAGCGCCCTATGTCGAGTGTGGATATCCATTCCGTACAGTCTATCTCTGTATTGAAGGATGCTTCTGCCACTGCCGTGTATGGTGTGAAGGGTGCGAATGGTGTTATCCTGATTACCACCAAGCGTGGTACAGAAGGCAAAGCCAAGATTTCTGCCAGTGCAAGCACTGCTATCAAGCTGGTGTCTAAGTTGCCTGAGACCTACGGTTCTGCCGATGCGCTCTATTATGCGAACCAGGCAATCAAGCATGAGTTGGGACTCTCACCTTCAAGCTGGGGTGACATCCGCTCTACCGACTTCATCAACAAATATAATGCTCCTGCAGGCAGTATTGATCCGGAGACCGGATTCCTGATGAGCGAGCGTTATCCTGATGTAGATTGGCAGAAGGAACTCTTCAAGGATTACGCCATGTCTTACAATGCCAATGTGAATATCGCTGGTGGTACCAAGGCAGTGAAGTATTATGCAGCCATCGACTATCAGCACGAGGGTGACCTCTTCCGCGAGTGGAATAACAATCGTGGTTATACCAGTGGTTACGGATTCAACCGTATCAACGTTCGTTCCAATCTCGACTTCCAGCTCACCAAGACTACCACGCTGAAGGCAAACCTTTCGGGTAGCCATGGTATCCGCAAGTCACCTTATGGCTTGGAGAAAGGCTCATGGGCTGAGTCCCAGCTCTGGCAGGCAGCTTACTCAGCACCTCATGATACCTTCCTGCCACAGTATAGCGATGGTGTTTGGGGCTATTTCCCTAAAGATGAGCAAGGCTCTCCTAACTCTGTGACCCAGCTTGCACTTCATGGTGAGCAGGCAACCACCACAACCCGTATCAACACCGACTTTACGCTCGAGCAGGATCTTTCCTTTATTACTAAGGGATTGAAGGCATCTGCCATCGTATCTTGGGACAACGTGTTTGTGGAGGCAAGCCGAGGTATCAACGACCTCGACCATGCTGCCCAGTATAAGTATATCGACCCTGTAACGGGTGTGGTAACCTATAAGGAGAAGCCAGGCGGTAAAAATAACTTCGATTTTACGGAGACCATCGCATGGAAGACTGATGCAGGTAAGCTCAACAACGGTCTTACCCAGCGTAACCTCTTCTATCAGGCACAGCTCTATTGGGGACGCAAGTTCGGCAAGCACGATGTAACAGCTATGGGCGTGTTCAACCGCTCAGAGCGTGCTACAGGTTCTGAGTTTACCAACTACCGTGAGGACTGGGCATTCCGTACCACCTATAATTATGACGATCGCTACATGTTCGAGTATAACGGTGCCTACAATGGTTCAGAGAAGTTCTCCAAGGACAATCGTTTTGCCTTCTTCAATTCAGGTGCTATCGGTTGGAACGTAGCCAACGAGAAATGGTTCAAGCCAGTGACTGAAACAAAGGTATTCGGCAGAAACCTGGTTGACATCCTCAAGTTCCGCTACTCTTATGGAGAGATTGGTGAGGATAATGTATGGGAACGCTGGCTCTACCAGACCACTTGGGCTTATGGTGGCAAGACCCATCTTGATTCAACCAACCCAAACAACGAATCCATTTACACCTGGTATAAGGAATCGAAGGTAGGTAACCCAGATATCCATTGGGAGAAGGCAATCAAGCAGAATTTCGGTATCGACTATGCTTTCCTCGGTGGTCTCGTAGCCGGTTCGCTTGAATTCTTCAATGAGAAGCGTTCCGACATCATGATTGCCGGCAACAGCCGTTCGGTGCCTTCCTATTTCGGTGCTTCTGCTCCTTTCCTGAACAAGGGTAGAACCAAGACCACAGGTTATGAGCTTGAAGTTCGACTGAAGTATGATTTTGCCAACGGTATCCATGCTTATGCCAATATGAACATGACGCATGCCAAGAATGTGGTTACCGAGCATGATGACCCAGTGATGCTTCCTTCATATCAGAAGAACATGGGATTCTCCATCGGACAGGCCAAGAGCTATCTCGACAATGGTACTGCTCAGTCTTGGGATGATGTCATCGCCATGACTCCTCACAATACCAACGACAACCAGAAGTTGCCAGGTCAGTATATCATCACCGACTTCAATGGTGACGGTGTGATTGATACCAATGATAGTGCGCCTTATGGCTTTACAGGTACTCCTCAGAATACCTACAATGCCACTATCGGTATTGACTACAAGGGATTCAGCATCTATGCGCAGTTCTATGGCGTAAACAACGTGAGCCGCTATGTAGCATTCAACTCACTGCCTAAGTCATACCTTCACACGGTGTTCAAGGAGGGTGCTTACTGGTCACCATCAACTCCAGACGGTATTCCTTCACTCCGTATGAACTCTACTCCAAGTTACTATGAGGGTACCCGCTTCCTCTACGATGGTTCGTTCTGCCGCTTGAAGAACCTGGAGGTGGCTTATACATGGAATGACGGATGGATCAAGAGTCTCGGTCTCTCGATGTTGAAGGTTTATGTAAATGGTAACAACCTCTTCCTCTGGACAGATATGCCTGACGACCGTGAGTCGAACTTCGCAGGTACAGGTCTTGCTTCTCAGGGTGCATACCCTACAATGAAGCGTATCAACTTTGGTATCAAGTTAGAGTTGTAAACAGCGTTAATATAACACATTATTTATTATGACAAGAATAATTTCTAAATATAAGTCTGCCTGCCTGGCGTTGGCATTGGGATGTTCTCTCGCCCTGACCACCAGCTGTACAGACTATCTTGACAAGTCACCAGAATCGGATGTATCTCCAGAGGCTGCTTTCAAGAATTTCAAGAATTTCCAGGGCTTTACAGAGGAGCTTTATCTCTGTATTCCTGACTTCTCCAAGAGTTACTGGACAACGTCCTGGAACTGGGGTGAGGATGATATCCAGGCTGTGGGTATCAATTTTCACATGAGCTACAAGGTTGACCAGGGTGACTTCTGGGGCTGGCAGAAAGAGTATGACGGATGGGGTGCAAGCTTCATGGATCAGGGTGATAAGTTTGATCCACTTGCTCCTGATGGCCGTTTCAAGCGTGGTCTCTGGAAGGCCGCATGGTATGGCATCCGTAAGGCAAATCTGGGTCTGGAGAATATGGACCTGATGACGGCTGCCACCCAGGAGGAGAAGAATACCATCAAGGGTCAGTTGCTCTTCTTCCGTGGATGGCTTCATTTCCAGCTGATGCAGTATTTCGGTGGTCTGCCATATATTGATCATGCCATAGCTGCCGACCAGCCAATGACTCTTCCTCGTGAAACCTGTCAGGCATGTGCCGAGAAGGCTGCTAAAGACTTCCGGGAGGCTGCAGAGCTTCTGCCTATCGACTGGGATAAGTCTTCTGTTGGTCGCAATACATTAGGCAAGAATGGCTTCCGCATCAACAAGATTACCGCTCTTGCCTATGAAGGCAAATCACTCTTGTGGGCAGCTTCTCCACTGGTGAAGAACTGCGATGACAAGATGAATGTAAACGGCAATGCCAGCACCTACGATTACGATACCAACTATGCACAGCAGGCTGCCGAGGCACTTGGCGAACTCCTCACTCTTGTAGAATCTGGACAGACCCAGTACAAACTCGTGGATTTTGCTGATTACTCAGACCTGTTCTATACCTGGAACAAGAACATGCTTCCTCCAGGTTCTACCGAGAATATTCTCCGTGATATTCCAGCCGATGCATGGCAGAACTCTCACTTCGGAGTGTTCACCGAGTTTGGCGGTCAGATTCTTACAGGTGGTCAGATTTTCTCACAGCCTACAGCCAACTACGTAAACTATTATGGTATGAAGAATGGTCTTCCTCTTGATGATCCAGAGTCTGGTTTCGACCCAACCCATCCTTGGAAGAACCGTGACCCACGTTTCTATCACGACATCGTATATGATGGAGTAAAGGTGGTAGAGGGAGTCATCAAACCGGATGCCAACCGATATGCCAACCTCTATACAGGTGGTACTTACCGAGACGATATCAACGAGAGCCGCACTGGTTACCTGCTCTATAAGTTCATTCCTATGATCGCCAACAACTATGATATGGGTAGTACTTATAACAAGTTGTACATTGATGTGCCTTACCTGCGTCTTGCCGACTGTTACCTGATGTATGCCGAGGCTTGTGCAGCCGTAGGTGGAGCCACCGCTTCTGCCAAGTGCTCACTCACAGCTCTCGATGCAGTGAACAAGATTCGCGAGCGTGCCGGAGTAGAAGGCGTAGCAGCCAAGTTTACCGGCAACAAGGACAAGTTCATGGATGAGGTTCGCCGCGAGCGTGCCGTAGAGCTTGCTTTCGAAGGTCACCGTTTCAATGACTTGCGTCGCTGGTTGCTTCTCGACAAGGCACCTTACAACATCAAGACATCGCAGGAGTTTGTACGTGCAGGCGAGTTTGATCCAAAGAATCCACAGAACACCGAGGTTTCCGGTTTCAAGGAGAAGACCATTCTTACCCGCCACTTCACAAGCAAGCACTGGTGGATGCCTTTGAAGAAGAAAGACACCAGTATCTATCCTGAGATGTTCCAGAATCCAGGTTGGTAATAGAGTGTGAATCAAGAAAACAATTAAAAGAATAAAGAAGAAAAAATTATGAGCAACATAATTTCAAGATATAAAGCGATTCTTCCGGTTTCCCTCTTCGCTCTCTCTGCACAAGGAGTGATGGCACAGGATGCTTCAGAAGCAGACACCATCAACGTGGCATTCCGCAAGGCGGATTCCCGTGATGTAATCACTCCTGTCAGCACGGTCAAGGTGAAGAATCTGCTGGAGAAAAACTACAATACCTATAGCCTCGACAATATGCAGGCTTTGGCTGCAGGTTATAACGGGTCGCTGTGGAACCAGGGTGATGCACTCGTGCTGATTGACGGTGTGCCACGTGATGCAAACAATGTTTTGCCAACGGAGATTGAAGACATTACCTTCCTCAAGGGTGCTTCTGCCGTTGTTCTCTATGGTAGCCGTGCTGCAAAGGGTGTTATCCTCATCACAACAAAGCGTGGAAAGGTAGAACCTTTGAAGATAAGTGCCCGTGCCAACTATCAGATGAGTGTAGCGAAGTCTTATCCTACCTACCTCGATGGTGCGCAGTATATGACGCTTTACAATCAGGCTCTTGCCAACGATGGTCTTTCTGCTAAATATTCAGCTGAAGACATCTATAACACGGCTGCAGGTACCAATCCTTACCGTTATCCAAACCAGCAGTTCTATAATTCTGATTATCTCAACAAGACCAAGTCTCGCTACGATGTGACGGCTGAGTTCGAAGGTGGTGGTAAGTTTGCACAGTTCTATACCAACGTGAGCTACTACCGCGAGGGTGATTTCCTGAATTTCGGTGAAGGAAAGAACAACTATGTCGACCGCCTGAACGTACGTGGTAACATCGACCTCCAGCTCGCTGACTGGGCTTCTGGTTGGGTGAATGCCAACGCTACCTATTATAACCAGCATGGTTCAAACAGCGAATTCTGGAAGGCAGCTTCTACATTGCGCCCTAACCGTGTGGCTCCATTCATCCCGCTGTCTTATCTTGACCCGATGGATGCCAATTCTCTGGCTCTCATCAATAACTCAAGAAATATCATCACCAATCCGGCAGGATTGCCAGCAGGACAATATTTCCTGGGTGCTACACAGGAAGACCAGACCAATGCCTTCGCAGATATGTATGCTGCAGGCTACAACACCTGGACATCCCGCCAGATGCAGTTTGATACGGGTGTCAAGTTTGACCTGTCTTCTGTGCTCAAGGGATTGAGCTTCAAGACCATGTTTGCGGTTGACTATTCTACGTCATACACAACATCCTTGAACGACAGTTATGCAACCTTCGGTGTCAACTGGACACAGTTTGACGGCAAGCAGATTATCGGTTCCGTCACTCAGTATGGTGAGGATAAGCATACGGGTACTTTGAACTCCAGCAACTCAGCAGAGCGCCAGACGCTTGCATGGACCGGACAGTTTGACTACGTTAACTCCTTCGGCAATCACAATGTCAATGCCACCTTGCTCGCCAATGGTTATCAGCAGACCATCAGCGGTGAGTATCACAAGGTAAGCAATGCCAACCTGGGACTTCTCGTGTCATACAACTATGCACATAAGTACTATGCCGACTTGGCAGCCAATGTGGTACATTCGGCAAAGCTTCCAGAGGGCAACCGCAATGCCATCTCTCCATCGGCAACTCTCGGCTGGAGACTCTCTGAAGAGAATTTCCTGAAGGATGTAAACTGGCTCGATGATCTCCGTCTTACTGCAGGTTATACCGTCTTGAACCAGGATCTTGATATCAAAGAGTACTTCATGTATAAGAATATCTTCACGGCTACCGGTACATGGTGGGGATGGTCTGACGCCAACAACAGCATCCAGACTTCCGACTCTCAGCGTGGTGGTAACGACAAGCTGGGCTTCATCAAGCGCAAGGAATTCAATGTAGGTTTGAATGGTGCCTTGTTCGGCAACCGACTCAGCTTTGCCGTGAACTACTACAACACGGTGACTGATGGTTTGCTTGCTCAGCCAGAATACATCTATCCAAGCTACATGCATACCTACTGGCCTGTATCTACATTCGTGCCATACATCAACTACGGCAAGAACCGCCGCACAGGTGTTGACTTCTCTCTCGGTTACAACGACAAGGTGGGAGACTTCGAATATGGCATCCAGGCATTCGGACAGACCAACAGTTCAAAGAACCTGAAGGTTGCAGAGAATGTTGAGTATGACTACATGCGTACAGAAGGCAAGCTCATTGATGCCCTTTGGGGATATGAGTGCTTAGGCTACTACAACAGTCAGGAAGAAATAGACAATGCAGAGGCTAAGAGCTCTTTCGGTACCGTGAAGCCTGGTGACTTGAAATACAAGGACCAGAATGGTGATGGTGTTATCGACTCTAAGGACCGTGTGGTTATCGGTCGCTGGAGTGCCAAGTTCACCGGTGGTATGAATCTTACCTTGAAGTACAAGAACTTCACTCTCTTCGCCATGTTGACAGGTCAGTTTGGTGGCAATGCCATCAAGGACGATACCTACAACTGGGTTTACGGTGAGCGTAAGTACAGTGATGTAGTACTCGGTGCCTGGACAGAGAGTAAATTCAAGAACGGAGAGTCTATCACCTATCCTCGTCTGACAACACAGAGTGGTGACAACAACTTCAATGCTTCCGACTACTGGATGTATTCAACCGACCGCATCGACTTGAGCCGCGTGCAGCTTACCTACGATTTCAACAAGACACTCTTCGGAGACAACAGTTTGGTGAAGGGCTTGCAGGTATATGTTAATGGCAGCAGCCTCCTGACGATAGCCGGTGAGCGCAAGCAGATGGAACGCAATGTAGATTCTGCTCCTCAAACCCGCAGTTTCACCATCGGTGCAAAGGTTGAGTTCTAATATAGAAAATTAAGATAACGAAAATGACAAAAGTGATGAACAACTTACTATCAAAATATAAAATTGGTGGAGTGGTGCTCGGACTGGCTCTTTCGATAGGACTGACAAGCTGCGACGATATGTTCGAGCCTGCCATCGAAAACCATCTGGGTTTCGAGTATATGTACGACCATCCTGACTATGCTGATGGTGTGCTTGGCAACGCCTATACCCGTCTGCCAAACGGCTCTTACTCATTCAACGATGTCGCAACAGACGATGCCGTGAGTAACGACGCTACCGACTCTTATCGTAAGATGACTGGCGTAGATAGCTGGACTTCAAGCAACAATCCGGTGGAAACCTGGCGCAACTGTCGTGCAGCCATCCAGTATATCAACCTCTTCCTCGCCAATGTGGATAAGGTAAACTGGAACAGCGATGAGGCTGTGCGTGCCATGTATGAACAGCGTTACATTGGTGAGGCAAAGGGTTTGAGAGCACTCTTCATGTACTATCTGCTCCGTGCCCATGGCGGTTTGGATGCCAATGGAACACTCCTCGGTGTGCCTAATGTTCTTGAGCCAACGGATGTAAGCTCAGATTTCAATTCCCTGGAGGTGCGTGCTTCTTATGCCGACTGCATGAAGCAGCTCATTGCGGATGCAGAAGAGGCTGTACGCGTACTCCCTGTTGACTACAAGGATACCGATAACGAGACGATGACCGTCAGCTGCCTCGGCAAATCCTATACAGTTACAAAGGCTACTTACAATCGTGTGCTCGGTACCAACTTTGCCGGACGCTTCAGTGGTCGTATCGCCCGTGCCGTTCTTGCCCAGGCTACCTTGATGGCTGCATCTCCAGCCTTTGCCAGTGGCAGCGGCGTAACCTACGAGCAGGCTGCCAAATATGCCAAGGCAGTGCTCGACCTCAATGGTGGCATCTCAGGCATTGATACAAATGGTTTGGAGTGGTATGCAGACCCAAACATGAAGAATCTTACAGCGGCAGAATGTCCTAAGGAAGTACTCTGGCGTACAGAGAAGAGCGAGAACAATGATTTGGAGACCAAGTACTATCCACCATCAATCTATGGTCAGGGTCGTATCAATCCAACCCAGAATCTTGTAGATGCATTCCCTGCAGCCAACGGTTATCCTATTACAGATGCCAATAGCGAATATGACCCAGCTAATCCATACGCAAACCGTGACCCACGTCTGGCTAAGTACATTATCTATAATGGACAGACAGCCGGTTCAGGAAATGCTGTCATCAATACACAGGCAGACAACGCAGACAATCTCGATGGTCTCAACAAGGACGTTTCCAAGTCAACCCGCACAGGTTACTATATGAAGAAGCTCCTCCGTCAGGACATCAACCTGGATCCTACGGTTAACGGCAAGGCTTATCATTATACAGCCCGCATCCGTTACACAGAGCTTTATCTGGATTATGCCGAGGCAGCCAATGAGGCTTATGGTCCTAAGGGTGGCACAGATTACTCAGCCTACGATGTCATCAAGGCAATCCGTGAGCGTGCAGGCTTGGGAGAATCTGGTGAAGATCCATACCTGGAAGAGTGCGCACAGAGCAAGGAAAAAATGCGTGAGTTGATTAGAAACGAGCGCCGCATCGAGCTTTGTTTCGAAGGCTTCCGCTTCTGGGATCTGCGTCGCTGGAAGGCTAACCTCACAGAGGAGGCAAAGGGTATGAGCATCACCAACGAAGAGGCTGGCAAGAAATATACTCCTATCTCAGTGGAAACACGTAACTTCAAGGAGAATGCCTTCTATGGTCCTGTGCCATACGACCAGATTCTTAATTTCCCATCACTCGTTCAGAACACAGGATGGTAAAAAGAACAACATTTGGTAATAACAAGAAAAGAAGAAAATGAATAAAACATTCAGAAAAATAGGAACTGCAATCATGGGACTTGCCTTGGTAGCTGGTCTTTCTACCTCTTGTTCAAACGGAGATTGGGAAGATAGTCTTCAGGGAGGAACAGGCAATGGTGGCAACAACGGTAAGATCTCTGTATATTTCGCTATGCAGGCACCTATCCGCGTTATCACCCTCGGTAATGACGATGATGCAGTAAACACCGATGACAATGCTCATCAGTTCAAGCTGCAGGCAACTTGGGGTGGTGGTTACAAGAATACCAAGGATTGTAAGATCAGCTATCAGATTGATCCTTCTCTTCTGCCAGAAGGCAGTGGCATGGAGGTGCTCCCTGAATCTTACTATACCCTGGAGGATCCTAACACCCTGACTATCCCTAAGGGAAGGATTATTGGTGGTACAACAGTGCATCTTACTGATGCCTTCTTCAACGATCCGAAGGCTGCTACTACTCACTATGTGTTGCCAGTAAGACTCGTTTCTTCCCTCACTGGTGATTCTATCATTGAAAAGCAGAACTATCAGATGATCTGTGTGAAGTACAAGAATCAGTACTCAGGTATGTACTGCAAGACTGGAACTACTAATATCCAGGATTTGAAGACCATCACTCACAAGAATGAGGATGACTTGGATGTGGCTTCATCTGTAGATTTCAACACATCTTCCATCACTTTCTCTTATCCTGTAAAGGAGTGGAAGTATGATGACAAAGCGCATAGCTGGAGTCAGATTGATGCATCGAAGGAGTTGACCATTAATCTGGCATTCAATGGAGAAAACTGTAAGGTTCTTCAGAATGGCAAGGAGATCGGTACTGGTACTTTTGCTCCTCGTGGCATTCAGGATTTCAGCGACAAGAACCGTATGGCTGATTGTCTGAAGATCAAGTTTAATGCTACTGTAGTGACCAATGCTGGTGATGTAGAGCACGAGAAAACATGGAACATCTCTGCCGACTATGTGATGTCTATGATGAGTCGTGGCAACAAGCTTGAGTCATGGAAGTAATTTCGTAACAAACTAATGAAAATGAATTTAGTAGTATGAATGTAAATAAATATATTATATCTGCACTGGTCTGCCCATTTGTTTTGGGCAGCTGTGCAGACTGGGATGACTGGAAATATGATGTAGAGAAGCCTCAGACCATCGCTCAGTATGAGTATCTCAACGACTATGCGCCATTGAAGGAGTATCTGGATCGTAATGCTCATCCTGGCTTTAAGGTAAGTGCTGCACTTGGCGTGGACGAGTTCAACCAGCAGGGTCCTCTCTTCCGTCTTGCAGCCCATAACTTTGATGAGATTGTTGCAGGCAATGCCATGAAGATGGCTTCCTGTGTCAACGACCAGGGTGTGATGGATTTCAGTAAGGTATCTTCTTTTGTTTCCGCAGCAGAGGATGCAGGGTTAACAGTTTATGGTCATACGCTTGCCTGGCATGCTCAGCAGCCTAGCAAGTATTTGAAAGGATTGATAGCCGATAAGCCTATTCCTGAGGCGCCGGGCGGCGGCAATCAGTATATTAGATATACCACAGATAAGGCTGGCTCAAATCCCTGGGATAATCAGGCTACCTGCAAGTTGGCTACGCCATTGGAAAAGGGGGGTGCTTATACTCTTTCAATGAAAGTGAAAGCATCACAAGATTGTAATCTTGATTTTTGGCCAATCTGGAATGCTAGTCCTAACAAGAACGACTGGGGTGGTAGTAATGATGTTCAGTACTTGCCAGCTCAGAAAGTTTCTACAGAATGGACAACGGTTACCTGGAAATTTAATGCAGACTTTCCTCATGATATGTTGCAATTTTGTTTCGGTAAGTTAGGTGGTAGCATCGATTTCGATGATGTCAAATTGGTAAAGGATGGCACTGAAACCAACTTAGTGGCTAATGGCGATTTTGCTAAAGATGATATTTCTGCTTGGGGGAACAACTGGCAGGGACCTTCTTTTGCAATCAAGCAAGGTTCTGGTACAAGTGCATCTGGAAACTTCTGTATCAAATATACCACAACTAAGGATGGCTCAAATACCTGGGATCATCAGGCAATGTATACGTTGCCTAAGCCATTGAAAAAGGGCGCTAAGTATGTCTTGAAGATGAAGTTGAAGGCTTCATCTGCTGCGGAATTTGCTTTCTGGCCTATCTGGGATGCCAGTCCTAATAAAAACGAGTGGGGTGGAAGTAATGATGTGCAGTATTGTGAAGCTCAGAATCTTACTACTGACTGGAAAACATATACTTGGGAGTTTACTGCTGCGTTTACACATGATAAGTTGCAGTTCTGCTTCGGTAAAATGAAGTCTGGCGAGAGTGTATATATGGATGATATTACCCTTGTCAAGGAAGGTACTGAGGATAATCTTGTTGCGAATGGCGACTTTGCCAAGAATGCAACAACCGGTTGGGCTAGCAACTGGCAGGGACCTGACTTCAAATGTGAAAAGTATGGTAATGGTATCCCTCTCACTCCTAAGGAGAAGTCTGATACACTTACCTGGGCGATGAACAAATGGATAAGTGGCATGATGCAGGCCACTGAAGGCAAGGTGAAGGCTTGGGATCTCATCAACGAGGCTATCTCTGGTGGTGGCAATGTGAATGGCTTCTATGCTCTTCAGACTGAGGCTACCAGTGAGCATAATCCACAAGATTTCTACTGGCAGGATTACTTCACACCAGAGATGTATGGTCCTATCGTAGAGAAGGCGGCTCGTGATGCTTATGCTGCGGTAGAGGGTACAAACCCTGCAGACCTCAAGCTCTTCATCAACGATTACAACCTGGAGTCTGACTGGGACAACAACCAGAAGGTGAAGTCGCTCGTTTACTGGATTGGCGTATGGGAAAAGAAGGGTAAGGAACTCGGCTATAACACCAAGATTGATGGTATCGGATCACAGATGCACATCAAGTACTACGAGAATAAACAGACTCTGGAAAGCAAGAAGAAGGGCATCCAGAACATGCTCAAGATCATGGCAGAGACTGGCAAGCTCGTTCGTATCTCTGAGCTTGATATGGGTTATGTAGATGCTGATGGCAAAGATGTTACTACTGCTCAGCTGGAGAAGCTCCCTATTGATGAGCGTGTGGCTAAGGAAAAGGCTATGGCTGAATACTACAAGTGGATTATCGAGCAGTATTTCACTATCGTTCCTGTCAGTCAGCAGTATGGCATCTGCCAGTGGTCTCTCACCGATTCACCAACAGACAGCGGTTGGCGCCCTGGAGAGCCTGTAGGTCTCTGGAACCTGAACTATCAGCGCAAGCCTGCTTACGGTGGTTTTGCTGATGGTTTGAGTGAGGGTAAGTAATCTTATATATTAAGGTGTTACAATAAACATACATACAATGAACAAGTTATCAATCTTTGCATCAATGATGATGATGATGTGCCTTCCGATGATGGCACAGAAGAATGGTAGCAAGGCACAAGTAAAACCTGATCCGAACTTCCAGATTTATCTCTGTTTCGGACAGTCGAACATGGAGGGCAATGCCGCCATCGAAGACATCGACCGGACAGGAGTAAATCCAAGATTCATGGCAATGTATGCCGTGGATGATGAGAAGGCAGGATGGAAAAAGGGACAGTGGCATACCGCTGTCCCTCCCCAGGCTCGTCCTAGTACTGGCCTTACTCCTGTAGATTATTTCGGAAGAAAGATGGTGGATAACCTGCCAGACAGCATCAAGGTGGGAACCATCACCGTGGCTGTGGGTGGCGCCAGCATCGACCTCTTCGACAAGCGCACCTGCAAGGCGTATCTGAAGAAGCAGCCCGACTGGATGAAGAACTTCGCTTCCCAGTATAACGGCAATCCATACGCCCGACTCATCGAGCTTGCCAAGATAGCCCAGAAGCAGGGTGTCATCAAGGGTATCCTGCTGCATCAGGGAGAAACCAACAATGGTGATGTCAACTGGCCCAACCGGGTGAAGACCGTGTATAACGATATTCTGAAAGAGTTGCACCTGAAGGCAGAAGATGTACCTTTGCTCGTGGGCGAAACCGTTCAGAAAGACCAGGGCGGAATCTGCTGGCAGCATATCGCCATTGTGGATGATATCGCCAAGACTATCCCTACTGCCCACGTCATCTCTTCCAAGGGATGTCCGCAGCGTGGCGATGGTCTGCATTTCATTGCCGAAAGCTATCGCACTATGGGTAAGCGTTATGCCAACATGATGCTCTCTCTGCTCGGCATCATTCCGGATGCCAACTATCCACGTGTGGATAAAGACCATCGTGCCTATGTCAAGCTCCATGCACCGGAAGCAAAGCAGGTTATCTTCGACATCTGCGGAAAGAAGTATCCTATGAAGAAGGATTTGGACGGTGACTGGTATGGCGTTTCTGACCCTCTGGTAGTGGGTTTCCACTATTATTTCCTGAATGTAGATGGCGTACAGGTAGTAGATCCTGCCAGCGAAACCTACTTCGGTTGCTGTCGAGAGGCAAGTGGTCTGGAGGTTCCTGAGGGAGCCGAAGGCAACTACTATCGTCCTCAGCAGGGAGTAGCACAGGGTCAGGTTCGTTCGGTATCTTACTATGCTGCATCTCAGGGCAAGTTCCGCAGAGCCATGGTTTATACGCCTGCAGAATATGAAACCAATCAGAACAAGCGCTATCCTGTGCTCTATCTGCAGCACGGAATGGGAGAGGACGAGACGGGCTGGAGCCATCAGGGCTATATGCAGCACATCATGGACAATCTCATTGCCGAAGGCAAGGCTGAGCCTATGATTGTGGTGATGGAGAGCGGCGATGTGAAGCAGCCTTTCGTGCCACGTCCTGGCAAGGATGTAGATGAGGAGCGCAAACTGTATGGTGCTTCTTTCTATGATGTCATCATCAAGGACTTGATTCCGATGGTAGATAAGAAGTTCCGCACCTATACCGACAGAGAGCATCGTGCGATGGCTGGTTTGTCGTGGGGCGGTTGCCAGACTTTCAACACCGTGTTGCCGAACTTGGATAAGTTCTCAGCCCTGGGAACTTTCAGCGGTGCACTTTTCGGTGTGGATGTCAAGACCTGCTTCAACGGCGTCTTTGCCGATGCAGAGAAGTTCAACAGCCAGATAAACTATATGTTCATGGGCTGCGGTTCAGAAGAGAACTTCGGCACGGAGAAGATGGCGAAGGAATTGAAGGACCTGGGCATCAAGCTTGATGTCTATGTTTCACCTGGTACTCATCATGAGTGGCTTACCTGGCGCCGCTGTCTGAAGGAATTTGTGCCACATCTGTTCAAGTAACAAGACAGGAAATCAATAAGATAATATAAAAGAAATCCCGACACTGCCTGACAGTTTCGGGATTTCTTTTTGTTATATTTCTAATATCTTATGTTTCTTTTTGGTTTTTTTTATGTTTCGCAAAGAAATTGTAACATAAAAGAAAGTCATTTCACGAAATAAATCTTAATTTTGCAGCGTGCTTAGTAAAAAGAAAGCAATTTCTCAAGACGTACAATCATAAACTGATAAAATAAATAATTTAATCTATTTTCTTATGAGGAACTTAAGAAAGATTGAAAAGCCGTTAGCGTTGCTATCCTTTCTCTGTTTATTCCCTGCAGGAATGTCGGCTCAGAGTATTGTAAAAGGAGTAGTTACAGACACAAGTGGTGAACCTGTCATTGGTGCTACAGTGAAAGCTGCAGGCAGCAAGAAGGGTGTGGTTACCGATTTGGATGGTAAGTTTAGCATTGATGCTGCGCCAAACGCAACATTAACCATTACTTATATAGGAATGGAGCCAAAGACCGTCAAGGCTGAGGCGGGCAAAACCCTTACTATCTCATTAAAGGATGATGCCAAGGTAATTGATGACGTTGTGGTTATCGGTTATGGTGTTCAGAAAAAGAGCGACTTGACTGGCGCCGTTGCATCTATCAAGAGTGATGACATCAAGGGCTTGTCTACAACAGATGCTGGTGCTGCCCTCCAGGGTAAGGCTGCCGGTGTACAGATCATCAACTCGGGTGGTCCAGGTGAGGCTGCCGATATCCGTGTGCGTGGTTATTCTTCTAACAGTGGAAATATCAGTCCATTGCTCATTGTTGATGGTTTGAAGGTTGACAATATCCAGTATCTTGATCCATCTATGATTCAGAGCATGGAGGTATTGAAGGATGCCGCTTCTGCTGCCATCTATGGTGCGCAGGCTGGTAATGGTGTCGTCATCATTACTACCAAGAGTGGTGCTGCCAATGGCGGTAAGGCTGAGATTTCTTATAGCAGCAAGTTTACCATCCAGTCTATTGGTAGAAAGGCTAAGCTCTTCGATGCTCCGGAGTATATTTCATACCATAAGTACTTGGGCGACTTGACGGATGATAAGTTGAAGGCTGAGGGATACAATGGAGAGAACACCAACTGGTATGATGAAGCTTTTGAAAATAGTTTGGCTCATCAGCACAGCCTTACCATCCAGGCTAGCAATGGTAAGGGGCGTTTCCTTGCCAACTTGAATATCCTCAATAACAATGGTATCGTCAAGGGAGATAAGGATGTTTACAAGCGTTTTACAGGTCAGATTAATGCAGACTACGATGTATATAAGTGGTTGAACATCTCGACAAACACCTCTTTCGAGAAGTGGAAGACCAAGGGTGTGAACAAAGGTTATGGTTCTGTGTTGAACTCTGTTGTTTCTGTAGATCCATTGACACCTTGCTACGTAAGCGACCCTGCTAAGTTGCCAACCAATATTTATAACGCTTATCAGAATGGCGCCCCTGTGATGAGAGATGCTGACCATAATAATGATTTCTATGGTACATCTCACTATGTAGAGGATGCTACTGGTAACCCATTGGCACAGCGCGACCGTGTGGGCTCCTACAACCAGGGTATCAATGTACGTGGTACCGTTGCTGCCAACCTCAAGCCATTCAAGGGCTTTACCTATACATCTCGTTTGGGTTACCGCATCACGCAGAGCAACTACCACAACTATGAGCAGCCATATTTCATCAATACACTCTCCAACTCCTCACAGTACAAGATTGAGGCTCGTACCAACAATGGTCTTTACTATCAGTGGGAGAACTTTGCAAACTATTTGAATACATTTGGCAAGCATACTGTAGGAGCCATGGTGGGTATGTCGTTCACCAAGAACCATTGGGACAACGCTTCCATAGGATCTGAGGGTACGGATATTCTTTCAAACTATGCTCCTAACTATCGTTACATCGACTATTTGCTCGCTGATGCTACAAAGAGCGTAGGCAATGCTCCTAACGACGCTACAGAACTTTCATACTTCGGTCGTTTGTCTTATAGCTACGACAACCGTTATTTCTTGCAGTTCAACTTCCGTCGTGATGCATTTGATTCTTCCAAGCTTTCAAAAGATGCTAGATGGGGTAACTTCCCTTCTGTTTCTGCCGGTTGGAGCATTAGTAACGAAAAGTTCTTTAAGGACCATATCAGCCGTGATGCTGTTTCCTTCTTGAAGCTTCGTGGATCTTGGGGTAAGAATGGTAACGTCAATGTATTGAGCGGTTACAAGTATGCTTCTCCTATTGCCATGAACCAGAGCTTCTATCAGTACAATCCATCTGTCGGTGATGGTAAGTTGTCTTATGGTTCTAAGCCAACAGGTTTGGCAAATCCAGATTTGACATGGGAAACTTCAGAGCAGGTGGACTTGGGTCTTGATGCTCGTTTCTTGAACGACCGCTTGACATTCTCTCTCGACTGGTATCGCAAGAACACCAAGGACCTCTTGGTAGAAATCAACCCTCTTCCTGAAATTGGTGTCAGTAAATATACAGTCAACTCAGGTAAGGTGCTCAACACAGGTTTCGACTTTGAGTTAGGTTGGAAGGATCATATCAATGACTTCAAGTACTCTGTGTCTTTCAACGGTTCTACCTTGAAGAATGAGGTAAAGGATCTTACTTCATTTATCAGCCGTATCGAGGGTATAGGTATCGATGGATTCAACAGCCGTTTGAAGCCAACCTTCGAGGTAGGTCACTCCATTTGGTACTTCCGTGGTTATAAGTATGCTGGTGTAGCTGAGGATGGTAGTGCTTTGTATTATGACAAGGATGGTAACACCACCAACGCTCCAACTGATAACGATAAGCAGGATTTGGGTGTAGGTATTCCTAAATTTACTTATGGTATCACCCTCAATGCAGAGTATAAGGGCTTCGACTTGACCGTCTTTGGTACAGGTGCAGCCGGCAACAAGATTTATAACTTGATGGTATCTGCCGACCGTCCTCTCTTGAATGGTATCGATGAATATTGGAAAAATTCTTGGACAGAGGGCAATACTGGCGCAAAGTATCCTGATATGAAGAAGGTGGCAACCGACTGGACATTCTTCAGCTCTTCAGCAGCTGTGTTCAGTGGCTCTTACTTCAAGATCAAGCAGATTCAGCTGGGTTACACTTTGCCACGTGTTATCACAAGCAAGATTGGTATCAACGGTGTACGTGTATATTGCTCATTGGATGACTTCTTCACTATCACCAAGTATCCTGGAGCCGACCCTGAGACAGCTTCTATGAACAGTGCTCAGTCTCGTGGTTTTGATAATGGTACTTATCCAACTTCTAAGAAGATGGTATTTGGTATCAATGTAACATTCTAATTATTTAAATGATATAGAAATGAAAAAGTATTTATTATATTCTAGTATATTAGCCCTTGCGTTGACAGGATCAGTATCTTTTACTTCCTGTGAGAGTCAGCTCGATATTGAGCAGAAGGGTGCTACTTGGGAGGATCAGTTCTATAAGACTGATGCCGATGCAGAGGCTGCTTTGGTGGCAGCCTACGAAGGCTTTATGTGTAATGTAGTAGGGCGCCAGCCGGACTTCCAGGGAAGTATGGGTATCTATACTCCTCACAAGTTGATTTTGAACATGTGTGGTGATGATGTTTACTATGCCAGTGGTAACTATGGAGACCATGAGGACGCTGGTTGCCTCAATGAGTTCCGCTATGATACTGATGCCTTGGTTCCAAAGTTGATGTACTCAGGCCTCTATTCTTCGGTGTATACTTGCAACTTGGTCATTAACAAGTTTGCTAATCCAGATACACCAGTCAAGAAGCGTTGTGTGGCTGAGGCTCGTGTGCTTCGTGCTTACGACTACTTCTTGTTGGCAAACTTCTGGGGCACTCCACCATTTGTATTGCATTCTTTGTCAGCTCAAGATCTTCCGTTCAATAGCGACAAGGATCCTGAGCATCCTATGACCCACGAACAGTTGATAGAGTGGGTTGCTTCTGAATGTGAGGAAGCTGCGGCCGATCTTGATGAGCGCAAGAGCAAGGATGACAAGGATGGTGCTGTAAAGGTAACCAAGGGCTTTGCTAATGCATTGGCTGGTAAGGCTTACCTCTTCGCTGGCAAGTATGAACAGGCTAAGACTGCCCTCAAGAAGGTTATCGACTCTGGCAAGTATGCCCTTGTTCCAGGCGACAAGTATATGGACAACTTCCATATTGAGGGTGATGGCGACGAGGAGAAAGTCTTCGAAATCAACTTTGAGTATAATGCAGGTAAAGGTGCGTGGAGTGGCATGATTCAGCGTTCTAGCTGGATGGAGTCTAATGCCATGAACTGGCGTGCTGGTAACTTCGTGGTTTCTCCACAGTCCGTATATAGTGGTATCGATGGTTGGGGTGGCTTAGGTGTACCTCAGTGGTTTGGTGATGAGTTCCATGAGAATGATGGTGATTCTTATCGTTTTAAGGCTACCTTGAAGCACATTGATGATGCCGTTTATAATATGAAATATGCTAAGGAAAAGTTAAACAAAATGACTCCAGAGCAGAAGAAAACCAGCAAGGAAGTGGGCATCAAGGACCAGGTTCAGGGACTTTATGGTAACTCTACTTGGTTGGCATTCAAGACTGTGATGCGTGCAGCTGACTCAGATGGTAAGAAATATGGTGACAACATCCGCTTGAACAACTATCTCGTGATGCGTTATGCCGAGGTTCTTTTGAACTATGCCGAGGCTTGTCTCCAGACTGGCGATCAGGGTGAGGCAAAGAAGTATATTAATGCCATTCAGGAGCGTGCAGGCTCCAAGACCATCAGTGCCTCAGTAGATATGGACGTTCTCAAGAAGGAGAAATCATACGAGTTGTGGATGGAAGGTTGCCGTTGGTTCGACATCAAGAGATGGAAGGATGCCACTGCCATCAATCGCATCAAGAATGCGGGTTCTGATGTACCTCACCTCTTTGACAAGTTGTTCCGCGCACCTCAGGCTTCTGACGAGAAGGTGCACTGGGAGCATGGCACAGAGGCAAATAGCCGCTTCTATACAGTTTCTTCTCATGCAGCAAAGGATGCAGGTTTCACTGTTGGTTACCAAGAGGGAAAACATGATTACTTCCCTTATCCACAAACAGTGAAGAACATGAACCCTAACCTGGTTCAGAATCCTGGTTGGTAATCATGAAGTTGTTTTGTAAATAAAACGTTTTAAGTTTAAAGAACTATAGGTTAGTTTGATAATTAGGGGGTGTTTTGAAAAGAAGCACTCCCTTTTTTCTTCTTTAAAGGAATTTGCGTATGAAAACATGGATGTGTGCAATGTTGATGACAATGGCGGTAGGAGCATCAGCCCAAAACCCGATTATCAGCGGACAGTATTCTGCTGATCCAACGGCTCGCGTATTCAACGGGAAGATGTATCTTTATCCTTCTCATGACATTCCGAGTCCTATCGAGAAACTGAAGGAATGGTTCTGCATGGCAGATTATCACGTTTTCTCTTCTTCCAATCTTACCGAGTGGCAGGATCATGGTGTCATCGTTTCGCAGGATAAAGTACCTTGGGTACAGGATGGAAGCTATACGATGTGGGCTCCAGATTGTGTGGAGAAAGGCGGGAAATATTACTTCTATTTCCCTGCTGCTCCGAAAGGAGAGGAGAAGGGATTTGGAATAGGTGTGGCTGTTGCCGGCCATCCGGAAGGACCATTTATGCCGATGTGGAAACCCATAGAGGGGGTTCATGGTATAGACCCTTGCGTGTTGATAGATAAAGACGGACAGGCTTATCTCTACTGGGCTGGAGCTGGTTTGCACATGGCTAAGCTGAAACCAAACATGACGGAACTTGCCTCGGAACCAAAACTGGTAGAGGGGTTGCCTGAGGGATTCAAGGAAGGACCGTTTGCCTTCGAGCGTAACGGCAAGTATTATTTCACCTTCCCTTGGGTACGTGAAAAGGATGGAACCGAAACGCTGGCTTATGCCATGGCTGACCATCCGATGGGACCTTTCACATTCAAGGGCATCATCATGGATGAGTCGCCTACGAAGTGCTGGACCAATCATCATAGCATCGTGGAATATCAGGGACAGTGGTATCTCTTCTATCATCATAATGATTATTCGCCTAAGTTCGACAAGAACCGCTCGGTGCGAATCGACTCTCTGAACTTCAATCCTGACGGAACGATACAGAAGGTGATACCTACACTAAGAGGTGTGGGATTGACGAAGGCACGTTCGCATATTCAGATTGACCGTTATTCTGCGCTGCAAGGCAAGGGTATCGGTATTGATTATCTGGATAAAAACAATTGTTTTGCCGGATGGAAGACACGCTTCGGCAAACCGAATACTGCCATTATATATAATAAGGTGGATTTCGGTAATGAGAAGGTGGAAGAAATTACCGTTCGTGCCAAGTCGGTTAAGGGCGGTGTGCTCGTAGTCAGAGCCGATGGCAAGAAGGGTAATATCATCGCTAAGGTGAAGATTCCGAAATCGGCAGGCTGGAAGAATATCCGTGCCCAGGTGCTTCATGCTCCTCTAGGCGTTCATGCTCTCCATGTATCCTTGCAGAGTGGTGCCGATGTTGAGGTAGACTGGCTGGGCTTTGATGCGTTGCCTTGGGAAAAGGGAGCTTTCGAAACTCATCAGTATCGTAATCTCTTTGCCGAAATGGGCTATAAGCAGGCTGATATTGACAGGAAGGTGAACGAAGTGTTCAATGATGTATTCTACGGTAAGAACAAGGTTTATTTCGAGGTGGGCGATTCCATGGGATATGTCAGCGATGTAAAGAACAGTGATGTGAGAACCGAGGGCATGTCGTATGGTATGATGGCTGCCGTGCAGTTTGACAAGAAGGACATCTTCGACCGCCTCTGGCGATGGAGCAAGAAATACATGCAGCATCAGGAAGGACCTTATAAGGGCTATTTCGCATGGAGTTGCAAGACTGATGGAGCGAGAAATGCGCAGGGAGCCGCATCGGATGGTGAACTCTATTTCGTAACTTCGCTCATCTTTGCATCCAACCGATGGGGCAATGATACGGGCATCAACTATCTGAAGGAAGCGCAGAATATTCTGGATTGCAGCATGCAGAAGGCGGGAATGGACCGCACAGCTCCGCTTATCAATCTCGAACATCAGCTCATCACCTTTACGCCCGATCATTGGGGCGGGAAGTTTACCGACCCTTCTTACCATCTCCCTGCCTTTTACGAGGTTTGGGCTAAATGGGCTAACGACGGACGTTCCCAGTTCTGGAAGGAGTGTGCCGAGAAGAGTCGTGAGTTCCTGCATAAGTGCATCAATGAGAAGACGGGCTTGAATCCGGACTATTGCAACTATGATGGCAGTCTGATGAAGACCGGTCAGTTGTTGGGTGATGCTTTCCGTTATGACTCATGGCGAGTGCCTATGAACATAGCGCTCGATTATTCCTGGGCTTGTAAGGATAAGGAGTGGCAGCAGAAATATGCCAATACGCTGCAGAACTTCCTGTATAGTCAGGGTATAGATTCTTTCCTGGACCAGTATAATGTAGATGGAACGATGGTAGAAGATATTCTGCCGGCAGGTACAGCTCCTAAGGCACTCCGCCATTCCATCGGTTTTGTTGCCACTTCGGCTGCGGCTTCATTGGTCAGCAATCATGTGAAGGGCAGGGAATTCGTCAGTCATTTCTGGAATGCCAAGCATGAGCCAGATAAAGAAGGCTTCTTCGATGGCTACTACGACGGACTGTTGCGTCTCTTCGCCTTCATGCATCTGAGTGGCCGTTATCAGATTATCGAACCTCAAAAATAAAAAGAATAGTCTATGAACAACTTTTTCAATAAAATAGTTAGATTGTTTTGTTTATGTGTATTCCTTTTTGGGCATTCCTCTGCGGATGCCCAAAATAAGGAATTACCTGCAGACATCAATCCTTATTTCGGACCTGTCGGCAAGCAGCCCGTCGTGCCCAATGCGGCTGGCTTTATTCAGAGATGGTTGCTCTTGGAGCCAATCTCTGTGCCGGTCAAGAGCAATGTCGTTTTTACTGATTCTTATCTGAAGGAGATATTCCATACGCAGTATTTCCCTAAACAGATGGAAACAGTTCCTAAGGATGGAGCCGTCGTGAAGGTGGGCAAGGAAAAACTGAAATGGCATGCGCTGGATAGTAAACTGTTTAATGTCAAGCTCTTCCGTTTCGCTACTTTATTTAAGAAGCCCAAGTATGGTGTCTTGTTCTGGGTGGTTACCGTTATCGATTGCCCTGAGGAGATGAAAGACGTCCGCTTGTCTGTTGGCTCGAATGGTGCTTCCATGTGGTGGCTCAATGGTGAGGAGGCGGTGATGCTCGAAGGCGACCGAAGGATGGTTCGCGATGATGTGGTTTCTAAGAAGCTTACCTTGAAGAAAGGTAGAAATATCCTTCGTGGTGCGGTAATCAATGGTCCTGGTATGAGTGACTTCTGTGTCCGATTCATCGACGGACAGGGCAAGCCTGTCAGAAACCTGTCTATTCAAGTGAAGTAGTGCAATCAATAAAGAAAGTTATGAAACAGAACAATATATTTTTCAGATATTTTAGCCCGGTTGCTGTTCAGCAGAAACTTTATGCCGCTGCTTTGGTTGCCTTGTTGTCTTCATCTGCTTACGAGGCAGAAGCCCAGGTTGGCGAACCTTTCATTCATGATCCTTCTACCATTGCTCTGTGTGATGGAAAGTATTATACCTTTGGAACGGGTGAAGGTGGACTCTGGTCGGAGGATGGTTGGACCTGGCAGGGTGGTGCTGTTCGTCCCGGCAGAGGAGCGGCTCCTGATGTGTTGAAGATTGGCGACCGTTATCTTGTAACCTACAGTGCTACGGGTGGTGGATTGGGAGGCAGTCATCGCGGTGATGTCCTGACGATGTGGAACAAAACGCTCGATCCAAAATCGCCTGATTTCAAATATACTGAACCGGTGGTGGTAGCTTCTTCATTGGATGATGAAGACTGTGATGCCATTGATGCGGGCTTGTTGCTCGATCCTACTACCGGCAGACTCTGGCTCAGCTATGGTACCTATTTCGGATTTATCCGTCTGGTAGAACTTGATCCGAAGACTGGTAAGCGGATGGAAGGCAACGAACCCGTCAATATCGCCATCGACTGTGAAGCTACTGATTTGATTTACCGCAACGGCTGGTATTATCTTCTTGGCACTCATGGCACCTGTTGCGATGGTCCTAATTCTACCTACAATATCGTGGTGGGACGTTCGCGAAAGATAACCGGTCCATACGTAGATAATGTGGGCAGAGAGATGTTGCAGGGCGGTGGAAAGATGGTGATTGCTGCTAATAATCTGAAGACGGGTCCCGGTCACTTCGGACGCTATATCGAGGAAGAGGGTGTAGAAAAGATGTCGTTCCACTATGAGTCTGATTTCAGACAGGGAGGACGAAGCGTGTTGGCTATCCGTCCTTTGTTGTGGAAGAACGACTGGCCTGTGGCTGGTGATGAATTTCATGCCGGAACCTACGAGATAGAATCGGAACGAAGAGGCTATGCCCTGGAGATTGCCGTAGATTTCGTGAGAATGCAACGTGATATCGAACCTTTCTGGATCAAGCCAACCAAGCCTCTGAAGAATATCGAACCTCAGACCTTGAAGGAGGTAGAGGCAGAATGGCCTAAGGGAGAAGTAAAGGTGAGAATGAACGATTACATGTTCCGTCCTCATCAGAAGTGGAGTATCATGCCTGCCGGAAAGGGTGGTTATCTGGGTGGTCCTTATTATAAAATCTGCATAGAAGGCACTACCCGCTATCTTACCGCAACCGCTCAGCATGATGTCATTGCCAAACCTGAGTTTACGGGTGAAGATGCCCAGCTTTGGCGCATCGAGCAGCTTACCGATGGCACCTATCGCATCATGCCAAAGGCTGTGCCAGGCACAGAAGAGAAACTGGCATTGGTTTCACTCGGCGACTGTACCCCAGGTCTGGCTCCCTTCGATTTCAACAGCGATAATTCTAAATGGAATTTCAGACAACAATAAATTCATGATGAATCCCAATTTAATATGCTAATAGCTTAATAGTAATTACAATGAACAAGAAAGTTATATACGCAGCTTTGATGTTTGTGCTGACTATGTCATCCGGCAATGCTTCAGCGCAGCAGTTTCCTTATCAGAATCCAGCCCTCTCGGCTCATGAGAGAGCGGTAGATTTATGTGGTCGTCTCACTTTGGAAGAGAAAGCTTCTCTGATGCTGGATGATTCGCCGGCTATCCCACGATTGGGAATCAAGAGATTCCAGTGGTGGAGCGAGGCGCTGCATGGTGTGGCGAACATGGGAGATGTAACCGTCTTTCCGGAACCTATCGGAATGGCAGCTTCGTTTAACGACAGAATGGTGTATAGAGTCTTTGATGCAACATCTGATGAGATGCGTGCCAAATGGAATGAACTGCAGCAGAAGGGAGGAGATGTAACCCGTTTCCATGCTTTATCTGTCTGGACTCCAAACGTGAATATCTTCCGTGATCCTCGCTGGGGACGTGGACAGGAAACCTATGGTGAGGATCCTTATCTTACCAGTAGGATGGGATGTGCCGTGGTGCGCGGATTGCAGGGACCTGAAGATACGAAATACCGCAAGCTCTGGGCTTGTGCCAAGCACTATGCAATTCATAGTGGACCTGAATGGGCTCGCCATACAGACAATATTACCGATGTTACACCGCGCGACCTTTGGGAAACTTATATGCCTGCCTTCAAATCACTGGTGCAGGATGCCAAGGTGCGTGAGGTGATGTGTGCCTATCAGCGTTGGGATGATGAACCATGCTGCGGCAACACCCGCCTTTTGCAGCAGATTCTCAGGGATGAGTGGGGATTCAAGTACCTGGTAGTTTCCGACTGTGGTGCTGTTACTGATTTCTGGGAGAATCATAAGGTTTCGAGCAATGCCAGAAATGCAGCAGCTAAGGGTGTATTGGCTGGAACCGATGTAGAATGTGGATTTAATTATGTATATAAATCGGTGCCTGAGGCTGTGAAGTATGGTGCCCTGACTGAAGAAGAAGTTGATAAGCATGTGATTCGTCTGCTCGAAGGTCGTTTCGACTTGGGTGAGATGGATGACAACAAGATAGTATCATGGTCGAAGATTCCAGTATCTGTGCTTTGCAGCAAGGCGCATCGCCAGCTCTCGCTCGATATGGCTCTGCAGACCATGACGCTGCTCCAAAACAAGAATGAGGTATTGCCTCTCGATAAAAAGGTAAAGAAGATTGCTTTCATCGGACCAAATGTGGATAACGAACCGATGATGTGGGGAAACTATAATGGTACTCCACGACAGACAATTACCATCTTGGATGGTATCAAGAGTCGTTTGAAGAAAAACCAGATCGTCACCTTTAAAGGATGCGACCTGGTGAACGACCAGACTTTGGATTCTTACTTCGACCAGTGCAGCATGGATGGCAAGATGGGCTTTAAGGGCACTTTCTGGAACAATCGTGAAATGAATGGTAAGCCTGTTACCATCACCCAGGAAAAGAATCCTGTGCAGGTAACTACCTATGGTCAGCATTCATTTGCTCCTAATGTGAAGTTGACGGGCTTTTCTGCCAAGTATGAAACCGTATTCCGTCCTAAGCAGAACGCCAAGGTATTGCTCGATGTGGCTGCCTGCGGTCATTATGAGGTTTATCTGAATGGTGAGAAAAAGTCAGAGAAGAGCGATTGGCGTACTGCAGAATCCCGCATCGAGTTTGAGGGCGTGAAAGGCAAGGAGTATCAGATAGAAATACGATATGCTGAGATGCCTAACTATAATGCCGATATGAAGATCAATATCGGTCATGAGAATCCTATCGACTATCAGGCTTCGCTCAAGCAGTTGAAGGATTGTGAGACAGTAGTCTTCGTAGGTGGCATCTCTCCACAGTTGGAAGGTGAGGAAATGCCTATCGAGATTTCTGGCTTCAAGGGTGGTGACCGCACCAACATCGAATTGCCTAAGGTGCAGCGCAATTTCCTGAAGGCTTTGAAGGAGGCGGGCAAAAAGGTTGTCTTTGTCAACTGTTCGGGTTCGGCTATCGCCTTGACTCCAGAGACAGAGAGTTGCGATGCCATTCTCCAGGCCTGGTATCCTGGTCAGGAAGGTGGTGAGGCTGTGGCTCGTGTACTCTTCGGAGAGTACAATCCTGCCGGCAAGTTGCCTATTACGTTCTATAAGAATTCAGAGCAGTTGCCTGATTTCAAGGATTACAGCATGAAAGGCAGAACCTATCGTTATATGAACGATGCGCTCTTTCCATTCGGTTACGGCTTGAGCTACACTTCTTTCCGTATTGGCGATGCTGCACTTTCCAACTCTATTTTGAAGAAGGGTGAAAAGATTACCTTGAAGGTGCCTGTAAGTAATGTTGGCAAGAAAGATGGAACCGAGGTGGTGCAGGTGTATGTGAAGGATCCTACCGATACCGAAGGACCATTGAAGAGCTTGAAGGCTTTCGAGAGAGTGGAGGTGAAGGCAGGAAAGACTGCTGAGGCTGTCATCACGCTGGATAGCAGAAACTTCGAACTCTTCGATGCTGCAACCAATACCGTCCGTGCCAAGGCAGGTAACTATGAGGTATATTATGGCAATAGCTCGGCAGATAAGGACTTAAAGAAGATAATGGTAAATTATGAATATTAAGAAAAATCTGACTAAGAAGGCAGGCTTGAAAGTATTGTAAATTGAAAGAACTTTAAGTATCATGTTGTTTCTTTGTGCCTTGGCCATTTCAGTCAAGGCACAAAGTCCTACTCAAAACTATGTGCTGAGTAAGGACGTGCTTGATGTCGATGGAACTCACTCAATCATTAAACCGCTAGGATTAGGTAGAATAGTTAGACGAAATAATCATTTTGAATATGTATATGGTACAAAATAGAAAAAATGATTTTGGAATAGCAAAAACGGTTATATTTTTATGTATAATGGCTATCTTATGTTCTTGTAAGGATACAAAGAAAATTCTTACAAGAAATAGTTATCAATATTGGCATTATATAGATAGTAAGCAGAATGAGGACGAAACAAGACACCCTTATTTTTGTAGGGAGGATTCTTTCTATTTTTATGTCGATAGCAAAGGTGTTTTTATCGAGTTTCGAGCAAATTGGCGTTTTAGGGAATCACTGCTGTCCCGTTTAGAAATCGTCGGGGCTGAAAAGGCTAGGATATAGCCAAT
>OODA01000094.1_pt1 | contig 77182 bp, 67 predicted proteins | sample 1671341 | NCBI WGS metagenome assembly OODA01 (sample SAMN06348147, study PRJEB24527) | human gut metagenome | biome: human gut; feature: ankylosing spondylitis patient; material: feces | host: Homo sapiens | place: China | collected 2015-10 | reverse complement strand
ATGTTCCGTCTATCGTCACCATGCCGAAATAGAACAGCAGGCTGAGGAAGTTGTCTGGGTCGTTGATTCGCTCGGCAGGGAAGTTCTCGTTGAGCGTACCTGTCACGAATCCCTGGGTCACCAACTGCTGGATGATGCTGGCGTCGTGGGCGAACTCCTTGTCGTGGCGGATGAGCATTCGCAACTTGTCATAGTCGATACGGATGTTGGTCTCCACCATCTTCTTAGGGATTTGGTATTCGCTTCGGATGTAATTATCAACGAAGTTGAGCACCATCACCGAGTTGTACATGGTGGTCTCACCATATCTCTCCTCGGCAAAGCAATAGTTGTCGTACCAAGGCTTCATCACCTTGATCAGCTCATCGGTGGTGTGATTGAACGGCAGGACGCTGCCGTAATAATCCAGCATCTTTCTCACTTCTTCCTCGGTAAATCCCGTCATCTCATTGAAGTCAGGTGAGAGCGAGTAGTTGGTTCCGATGTTGAATCCGCTGGTCAGGTCATCCATGGTCACAGGGCTTACTCCCGTGACGAACACTCTGCCCAGAGTATTGCCAGCCGCACCCTTGATGGTGTTGAAGAACTGGCGCAAGTATCCCTCACCGTGGGTCTGGTTGCGATACCTCATAAGATGCTCCTCATGGGCGAGAATCATGTTGGTGAAGTTGTCGTACTCATCGATGAAGAGATAAATCTTCTTGCCCACCTCCTGGCACTTCTGGCAAAGAAATCTCAACTTGGATACCGCATCAGGCTCCTGTTGCAATCCTTCCTTGATACCAGCAGGAAGAAGATGTGCATAGATGTCGCAGAAGAAATTGAACACAAGGCTACAATGGTTGTCCAGTCCATCCTTATAATCATCCAATCCTGCTGCCACCTCGGCAAAATTGAGGTGGATGATGAGATAAGTATTATGCTCCGGAGTAGGATTCTGCCCGATGTATAGCTTGCCAAAGATTTCCTCAAACTTGTCTTTCTTGTTGATGTCATAGTAATTCTCAAGCATGGAGAGGGTAAGTGTCTTGCCGAAACGGCGAGGGCGAATGAAGAAGAAATACTTGTTGGATTCTTCTATTTGCTCGATGAAAGGAGTCTTGTCCACATAGTAACAATCCTCTTTGATGACATCCTCAAAATTCTGCATGCCGTATGGTATGCGCTTGCGATAAATGCGCTTTGGTCTTACTATCATAACTCAGTTTGATTATTCGTTTTTGAATCTGATGGCAAAGATAATACTTTATCTCCTAATCTCCAAAACTTTTCCCGAAAAACTTCTATCGAGTATGCTTTTATTGGGGGATTACAAATCCACCATCAAAACGAAGGAACCCGATTCTGAATCTCTATGATTCGGAACCGGGCTCCAGGACTTAGTATCGAAAAAAAATAAAAAATGTCTTACTTGAAGTATCTCTTGTAAAGACCTGCGAAACCTGCACAGTGGCGAGCCTCGTCCTTAGCCATCTCATGAACAGTATCGTGGATAGCATCAGAACCCTGCTCCTTGGCAAGCTTGGCAATGCGGAACTTGTCCTCGCAAGCACCCTTCTCAGCAGCGATGCGTGCCTCGAGATTGCTCTTTGTATCACCCAAAACCTCACCCAGCAACTCTGCAAAGCGAGATGCATGGTCAGCCTCCTCGAAAGCATAACGCTTGTAAGCCTCTGCAATCTCTGGATAACCCTCGCGGTCTGCCTGGCGAGCCATTGCAAGATACATACCTACCTCGCCACACTCACCTGCAAAGTGATCCTTCAAACCCTTGATAACCTCCTCATTGACGCTATCCTTATATGCCTGACCGAGAACGTGTACAGTAGCGAATGTCAAATCATCATCCACTGTATCTTCCATCTCCTTGAACTTGCTGGCTGGAGCCTTGCAAATAGGGCACTTCTCTGGTGCCTCTGTACCCTCATAGATGTAACCACAAACGGTGCAAATAAATTTCTTCTTCATAATGTTAATGTTTTAAAATGTTCTTGTGTTGTATTATCTTATTACTATTAATTCTCTTGTCTGACGAATCCTTCGGCTTCCCGTTAATTCGTCTTCTTCTCCATCTTCTTGGCGCAAGCTGAACAGATGCCCTTGTAGTAGAGCTGTTCCTCCTGCACGATGTTTCCATCTATCACCTTGGTCTCTGTTACCCTTGGTGCTTGCTCATCGAAGAGGTCGATGATCTTGCCGCAGTTCTTGCAGTAGAAGTGAACGTGTGGCTCGATGTTGCCATCATAGCATACGCGATGTTCGTCGATAGTGATCATCTGGGCTGCATTTACCTCACTCAGCATGCGGAGCGTGTTATACACTGTGGTACGGCTTAGGGTCGGTACCTTGTCCTCCAAAGCTTTGTAAACATCTTCGATGTTTGGGTGGGTAGGGTGCTTGATCAGGTAGTCCAGGATTGCCAGTCTCTGTACTGATGGTCTGATGCCTTTCTCTACCAATCTGTTGTAAGCTTCTGTTTTTTTCATATTCCTATCTCTTGATTGATTTTTACGTTTGCAAAGGTAATGAATTTATTTCTATCTACCAAATAATTCTGTAAAATATCCAAAATAATAGGTATTATTTTTAGATAATTTACAGAATTAAATGTTTATTCACAAAAAAGAGGCTATTTTCCGGTCTTTACGCCCAGGAATTTATCTACCATCATCAGCTGTTTGAGCTGGAAGGCTGGCTTGCATGCCTTCTTTGCCTTGAGCTTGATGGTGAAGAGATCGCGAGTGCCCTCTACGGCTGGCTGCTCACCGATGTTGACGAAGGTTGGGTAGAGCACCTTGCTGCCATCTGAGTGCAGACGGTCCTTGGTGAGGTTCTCCATCTTGCCCATATCCTTCACATCCACTCCGATGAACTCGTATTCGGTGGCGCTGTATGGCAGGGCGAAGCTCAGGGCATTGAGCGATACGAGACCCTTGCCCTTTACGGTGAGGGTGATGGTTTCGCCTGCCTTGTACATCTTCTTGTCAGCTGCGAGACTGATGCTGCCCTCTACGGCTGGTACCTTCTTGCTGCTTACTCCGCTCTTGAGCTGGGTAGCCACTACGGAGATATCGTAGGCGTCGATGAGACCGTTGCCGTTGATATCGCCCTTGCTTACGTAGCCCTCGAAGTCCTTGTCGCCCCTGCGCAATCCGCAGTAGTTGAGGTAAGAGGTGAAGTCGTTCTCGTCGATGCGGCCGTCGTGGTTGATGTCGCCAGCCTTTTCCATCTTGCTGCCCGGAACCTTGAATACGTACATCTCGGCACCCGAACCCATTCCGCCTCGGGCTTCCTCTACGGTCATCCTGATGTACTGAGCCTCTGGGTTGCCCTGGAACTGGTATTCCTTCACGGCATTCTCGTTCTTCCAGTCGAAGCTTCCGGTCTCGGTCCAGTTGATGCCGTCGTTGCTGATGGCGAACTTACCCTTCTGGATCTGTCCGTTGGTTTCGCGCTCAGAAGCCGGGAGATAGTGAATCTTCTCGAGCTTGGCGATGCCGTTGAGGTTGAGGGTTACATCGAATGGCAGCACACCTTCCTTCTTGTAGTAGTCGGTATGCCAGAAGTTCTTCTCGTTGAAGTCGAACATCTTCGAAACCTCCAGGCCTTCCCAGTCCTTCGTAGAGTTGGTGGCTGTGATGTTGCGGATGGCTTCATCGAGAGGGTCCTTGATGGTATGCGCCTGAACGGTGGTCCATTCAGAAACGCCGTCCTTGTTCACGGCTCTCACCTGCACCTCGTAATCGGTTTCCGGCTTCAGGTTCTCGATGGTGAACTCGGTGCTGCGGATGGTGGAATGAATCACGCCATCCACCTTTACCTCATAGTAGTCGGCGTTGGCCTGCTTGTTCCAGGTAGCCACCAGCTCGAATGCCTTGTTAGGGCTCTGGCTGTCCTTCATCGTTACCTGAGGGGCAGCGAGGGCACCGGTGGAGTGGAGCAGCACATCGGCATCATCCATCTGATAGCCATCCATGCGGAGCTCTACGTCGTTGGCAGTGATGTCGGTCTTCGCCAGTCGCACATAAACCATCGGATTCTTGCGGATATCCATCTTCTCGAAGTCGCTGCCCGGTGTGGCGAAGCGGTTGAGCTGTGGAGCCTCATCGAAGAACCATGCATTTGCGGTGTTGCGGAGTTCATCGAGCGAATTCACCTGGGTCAGCTTCACGCTCTTTCCGCCTATCTTCGCCGCCAGCTTCTTAGGCATCTGGCTCAGATTGATGCGCAGTTCTGTAGCCTGGTTCTTCTCCTGACCCTGGAAGTGGCCCGTGGTCTTGTAGATGTGTACCTCGAGACGGTTCTTCTGCAGGGAAGAGGTGATGTGGGTGGTGGCGTGCTCGCCCAGGCGGTAAAGCTCGGTCTTGCCGTCGTCATCATAGAGGGCGTAATGGGTTTCGCCGTATGGATAGAGTTCGAAGATGCGCTGGGTGTTGTCTATCTGCGATACGTTGTTGTTAGGATTTACCATCGGGATGATGGCGCCTCGCTTCACGAAGACAGGCAGTTTCCAGTAGGGAGCCTCAAACTCGTTGATGATTCTTCCACCTTTATATATATGTCCGCTGAAGTAATCCACCCATTCGCCCTGAGGCAGGTAGATGCCGTTGCGGATGTCGTTGCCCTCCTTATCCATCTTGGTTTCCTTGTAGATAGGAGCCACGAGGAACGATGGACCGCACATGAACTGATACTGTGTTGCCTTGCCCAGGGTATAAGGGTTGGCTTCGTCGAGGAACATCGCTCTAACCAGCGGCTTGCCGGTTACTGCCTCGTGGGCTGCTGTGTAGATGTATGGCATCAGCTCTGACTTGAGCTTCAGATACCAGCGGTTGACGGAAGTAACCGGTTCGCCCAGGATATGAGGATACTTGGCATTGCTGCCCCAGCCATCCATGTTCAGACCCATTGCGGTGAAGGCTTTCCATTCGAACTCTCGCATGTTGACGATCGGATTCTTTCCGCCGAAGATACCGTCGTTGTCGCATGTGATGTTGGAGATACCCGAAAGTCCGGCTCCGATGAAGGTAGGGATGTGGAAGCGGATGTATTCCCAGTCGCCGCCCGTCTGGTCGCCCGACCAGACGGATGCGTATCGCTGTGTACCCGCCCATCCATCGAGCGAGATGATGAACGGACGGGCATTCCCGCCATAGTAAGGCATGATCTGAGCCACATCAGCCACACCGTTCAATCCGAAGGAATAGCCGTCGCCTACCCAAGCCACATCGGTCTTGAGCACTCTTACGCCGGCTGTTCCCACCTCCTTCACGATGTCGCGCTGCAGGAGCGCTTCGATGCTGTCTTTCGGATGCAGGTCTGACTGGGTCCAGAGTCCGATTTCCACACCGTGCTTGCGGGCGTAATCACCGAATTCCTTCAGGTTCTGGATGTTGCCGTCCAGGGTAGTCTCCTGACCATATCCGGCTCCGTATCCATCGTTTGGCAGGAACCATCCCAGCGGCATGTCGTGCTTGATGTATCGGTCGATTGCCGCACGTGCCGAGAACTGGTAGTTGTTCTTTTCGCCATTCAGTGATTCCTTGATTCCGGTCTTGTCGCTGGCACTCTCCTTATACGCTTTTCCATCCTCGAATACCATGGTTCGGCCCTTGTCAGATTCCTTCCAGTAGTCGCGGTTGTAGGCATTGAGATGGCCCTCGTAGAAGCCGAACTTAGGGAGCAACACAGGGTTGCCGGTGAGCTGGTAATAGCCATCGAGCAGATCGGTAGGCTTTTTGCCCACCATGAAGAAAACGTCTAAGTTCCTGGATTCGTGAGAGAGTTCTACCTTTCCGTTGTGGGTAGAACCGAAGTCGTAGAGACCTGGCTTGAAGGTGTACCACATAAAGCCGTAGCCAGCGGTTGACCAATAGAATGGGGCAGGGGAAGCCACTCCGCCATCTACCCAGTTGTTGGTGTTGACGATTTCGATTTTCTCACCCTTGTGAGAGAATCTTCCGTTCTGTACGCCGCCACCGAAGAAATATTCATCCGGCTGTTCGCGCAGGCTGAGGGTTACCTTTTCGGGGGTAAACTGTGCCGGTGCGCTCTGCTCTGCCACGGTCTTTCCGTTTTCGAGGTTGATGATTCTGAAGAGCTGGGTAGCCTTGTCGAAGATGACCTGTGCCTTGGTGGTAGAAAGGATGATGGAGTTGTCGTTCTCCTCCACCTTCACCTGCTTATGATTCAGGGCAGTGCGTGGATTATCCACCAGGATGCTCGCCTCAGGCTTTGCCTCGGGCGCTCTCATCACGCCATCGTTGTGATCTTCGAAGATACGGAAAACACTTTCGCCATAGAAATCTACGGCGACACGTTGCTGGTTGGCGAAGACAATCTCCACCAGCGTAGGATTGATTCTGAGAATCTGGACATCTCCAGCCTTCGCGGCCTGGGCTGCTTTCTGGGCATCGGGAGCGGACGGAAGCAGGGGAGATGATGCTGTGTTGGTTGTGTTGGCAACCATAGGCAAGGTTACCGCCATTGCCATCAGGTTGCCAACAGATAATTTCTTATAAATATTACTCATTTTATTTATAGATTATTTTGAGAGTTTTTCGATAGTTACCGCCACACGCCCTGAAAGGGCAGAAGCTTCTAGCCCAGGGCATCGCCCTGGGTAATGATGATGCAAGTCTGCCGCCCTGTAAGGGCAAAAGCCTTCAAATACCAGGCAATATACAAAGCTTTTGCCCTTACAGGGCGCCTTGCTGATTGCTTGTATACCCAGGGCGATGCCCTGGGCTAGGAGCTTCTGCCCTTTCAGGGCGTCCTTGAACCACATTCGCTAGTTCTTCAGGGCGTGTGGAGCATACTTGCGAAACTTGAATCTCTAATTTCTATTCTTACAGTTTTTCGATGAATGCCTTCATCTCTGCCTCGTGTTCCTTCGCCTTGAGGAAAAGATGCCACTGGTTCTGGGCTCTTACGAGGTTGTGCTCAGGATACTTGCACTTCCAGTAGTGGTCGCCGTTGAGGTAATCCCAGAGGAAGCGGACTGCCTGCATGTATGGGAAGAGCTCGGCTGCATGAGGAAGCAGGGAAATCTCCAGTGGAGAAAGGAAGGCTGATGCTGACTCCACATAGCCACGGGTGAATGACTCGAAGATGTCCATGCGGAAATCTATCTTCTCGAACTCCGGAGAATCCTCGGCGATGGTATTCGCTGCCGTGCGGAGGAAATCGCCGTAATCGCTCACGAAGAGTGATGGCATCACGGTATCGAGGTCGATGACGCACAATACGCGACCCTCTTCATCAAACATCATGTTGTTCACCTTGGTATCGCAGTGGCAGACATGCTTCTGCAACTTGCCCTCGCGGAAGAGGCGCTGGCAGAGACACATCTCATCCATATAACTCTCGATGTCTGCGATGAAATCCTTTACGCCTTCTGCGCGTCCGGCACGGTCTTCCTTGACAGCCTGACGGAGCTGGTCGCGGCGCAGTTCCATGTTGTGGAAATCAGGGATGGTTTCGCCGAGACGGTCGGTGATATCGGTGAGCTGAGCCTCGAACTCTCCGAAGGTCTTTCCTGCGTAGTAGGAGCTTTCCGGGTTGACAGCCTCCTGGGTGATGGCACGAGGAATGAAGACGGAAATGCGCCAGTACTGCTGGTCTTCGTCTTTTACATAGGTCTTGCCGTTGCTCGCCTTGACGAAGGTGAGAACCTTGCGGTCGATATCGTCAGCGCCCTGTTTTTCGAGCTGCTGGCGGATGTGTGTAGTTACTTCCTCGATATTATGCTGCAAGAGATCTACATCGGTGAAGATAGAGTCGTTGATGCGCTGGAGAACATAGTCTGGTGCATCATCTTCTACTGTTGTCACCTTGTAGGTGTCATTGATGAGTCCATTACCGAGAGGCTTTACCTCATTTACAGTTCCGGTGATATCGAACTGTGAGATGATAGGTTTGAGATCTTTCATTTTAGTTTGGTTTTAAATATATTTTTAAAGCTTTTGCCCTTACAGGGCGTAGTTTCTTATTGGATTTTTAACCCAGGGTGATACCCTGGGCTAGGAGCTTCTGCCCTTTCAGGGCGTATTGCTTGCAACATTCTCCCAGTGCTAGGAGTTTTCCCTTTTCAGGGCGTATTGCTTGCAATATTCTCCTTATGCTGGGAGCTTTTGCCCTTTCAGGGCGTATTGCTTGCAACATTCTCCTTATGCTAGGAGCTTGTTAGTTTGCTCCTCACGCCCTGAAAGGGCAGAAGCTCCTAGCCCAGGGCAACGCCCTGGGTTGTTTGGATGCAAGCCTTTCGCCCTGTAAGGGCAAAAGCTTTGACATTATCTCAGGTCGATGACTTCTGCTCCTGGGAATTCCTTGCTGTTGAAGACGAAGGAATTGTTGGAAATACCCTTTGCCTTGAAGCCGGAGATATCGATGGTGCTCCAGGTAGAACCCTGGCGCATCTTTACCTGCGATGGCACGTGGGTGTTCTTGTTGATGGTGATATACATCTCTGCCACGGTACGCTTCTGGTTGTTGGCAACGAGATGCACCTGATAGTTGCTGCCCACAGTCTTGAGGCTGCTCTTATATCCTGTCTTGTAGATGTGGATGAAGGTATAAGGATTCATCGACATCTGCTTGGCCTGGGTAGGGTTGCTCACGTTCACCTCGTTGGTCTTCTTCATATAAGTCCACTGGGTCTTGCCGTTATACCATACGATGGCTTCCGGTGTGCGTGCATTAAACTTGTTGCCCTTGATGGTGATGGTACCGCTTGCCGAACCATACTTAGGGCTAGACAGCTTGAAGTTGGCGGTAGCACCCTTCTTGTTGCCAATGACGGCAGCGGTCTTGTCGAGCACCTGCTGGGCGGTCTGCGCCATAGTGCCCAGGCTCATCATCGCTGCGAAAGCGATAGCTAAAATCTTTTTCATATCCTTACTGTTTATTGCATTATAACTAAACCTAAAAGCTTTTGCCCTTTCAGGGCGTATTGGTTCTTCGCTCATTGACCCAGGGTGTTGCCCTGGGCTAGGAGCTTTTGCCCTTTCAGGGCGTTTGGAGCGAATGTTGTCTTTTGCCTTTTACCTTTCCCTTCGGCCGGTGACCGTTGGTTCTGGGCTCTCTTATGAATTTCTCAATTGCATCAGCAATGTATTGAGCTGGTTCTCATCCTGCAGGAGTACCTCTCTTGGCTTGCTGCCCTGAGCGGCTCCTACGATGCCTGCTGCCTCAAGCTGATCCATCAGTCTGCCGGCACGGTTGTAGCCGATGCTGAAACGGCGCTGAATCATACTGGTGCTGCCTTGCTGCGAGAGAACGATGGCATGGGCTGCCTCCTCGAAATATGGATCCAGGTTGCGGGTATCTACGCTGCCGTTGCCTCCTACGCCGCCATCTTCGCTGGCTGGCTCTGGGAGTTCCATCGGTTCGATAGGACCAGGCTGGTTGCAGATGTATTCGTTGATGCGCTCAATCTCTGGTGTATCTACGAAGGCGCACTGTACACGCACCGGTTCGTTGCCGTTGAGATAGAGCATATCACCACGACCGATGAGCTGGTTGGCTCCCGTTCTGTCGAGGATGGTCTTGGAGTCGATGGCCGATGTCACCTTGAAGGCAATACGGCCCGGGAAGTTCGCCTTGATGTTACCGGTGATGATGCTGGTGGTAGGACGCTGGGTAGCGATGATCATGTGGATACCCACGGCACGTGCCAGCTGGGCGATGCGGGCGATAGGAAGCTCCACCTCCTTGCCGGCTGTCATGATCAAATCTCCAAACTCATCGATAATTACCACGATGTATGGCATAAATTCGTGACCATCAGTCAGTTTCAGTCTGTGGTTCACGTATTTCTGATTATACTCCTTGATGTTTCTGGCTCCCGCCTTCTTCAGCAGGTCGTAGCGGCTGTCCATCAGCACGCAGAGGCTGTTCAGCGTTCTCACCACCTTGGTTACATCGGTGATGATAGGCTCCTCCTCATCCGGAACGGCAGCCATAAACTTGTTGGTGATGCGTGAATATACGCTGAACTCCACCTTCTTAGGGTCGATGAGCACCAGCTTCAGCTCGTTAGGATGCTTCTTGTAGAGCAGGGAAGTGATGATGGCGTTCAGACCAACAGACTTACCCTGACCGGTGGCACCGGCAACGAGCAGGTGAGGAATCTTCGCCAGATCCACCATGAACACCTCGTTGGTGATGGTCTTACCCAGCGCGATAGGCAGCTCCATCTTGGTTTCCTGGAACTTCTTGGAGTTCAGGATGCTCTCCATGCTCACGATGTTTGCCTTGGCATTAGGCACCTCGATACCGATGGTTCCCTTGCCAGGGATTGGAGCGATGATACGGATACCCAGGGCAGCGAGGCTCAGGGCGATATCATCCTCCAGGTTCTTGATCTTGGAGATGCGCACACCCTCGGCAGGCTGAATCTCGTAGAGAGTGATGGTAGGGCCCACGGTGGCACGGATGGTCTTGATCTGTACGCCGAAGTTGCCCAGCACCTCGATGATCCGGTTCTTGTTGGCCTTCTGCTCCTCTTCGTCGATAGACACCTCCTGGTCGTCGTATTTCTTCAGCAGGTTGAGGGTAGGGTATTTGTATCTTGTGAACGGCTCCTTCGGATTGATAGGCGTATTGAGCACCTCGGCATTGCTTACGGTGTTGCTGGTAGCCTTCTCCTCTCCGGTAGCCACTGAGATATCCATTCCGATATGAGCCGAAGCAGCAGCGGCTGCAGCCATCTCCTGGCGCTCTCTTTCTGCGCGCTGTGCTCTGAGCTCACGCTGCTGCTGAATCAGGCTCGGAGCTGCCACGTTCTTGTCGGCATCAGCCTGCTGGCTGTCATCGGCAGCGGCTGCATCGAGGTCAATTGGCGAGGTGGTCTTCTCATTTCCGTCCTTCTGCTCCTCAGCCATCTGCTGCAGAGAACTTTCCTCGTTTTGGTCTGCCATCTGGTTTTGGGATGTCTCCTGAGCCTGAGAAGTCTCGGAGTTCTCGTCCATCTCATCCTCCTCCTCCTGCACCGTACCCTGGGCAGCATTCCGGTAAGCTTCATCGATGGCATCCTCCTCCTCCTGCTTCTCCTTATGGTTGGTAATCTCGAATTTCACCTTATTAGATATATAGCCGATAGGATTGAGAGCCTTTCTCACGATGGTGATGGTCTCGGTGGTGATATAGGTGAGGAATGCGATCGCCACGAAGAGAAGGATGGCGGTGAGTCCCGGAGGACCGATGACATTCTCCAAGGTCTGGACCACAAACATTCCGTGCTTTCCGCCCGGATTGAAGATGAGACTACCGAAGATAGGAGTGAGGAACTTGGCGAAGGTGACGGATGACCAGATCATCACCACCATCATGCAGAAGAACCACTTCCAGAGATTCACACGATAGACATTCATCAGTTGGAAACCCACCATCACCACGAAGCAGGGAATCAGGAAGGCAGGGAAACCGAAGTTCACCGCCATCAGCCAATAGGAGAGGATGGCTCCCATGGATCCGCAGTAGTTCTGGAACTGCTGCTGGGTGTTGGTCCATTCTCCGGGCTGCATGTTCTCCAGCAAGCTCTGGTCGGCAGCGCCCGTACTGAGGAAGGAAATCATCGCCAGTATCATGACGACAGCAACTACGAGCAAGGCGAGTCCGAGGAAGAAATCGGTAATCGTATTGTTGAAAATATATTGTAAACCAATGGCTTCGCTAAATGATTTAGTTTTGCCTGATGTTCTTTTCTTTGCCATTTTTCTATTTCTTTTTAATATTTAACTGCAAAATTAGCAAAAAAGATTGAGAAACGCTCCTTTTTTTCGGGATTTTTTGCTAATTTTGCAACTTGTAATGAATAAATAGCAGTAATGAAGATAATTTTCACTAGTTTCGAAAAGAAAACTATCAATAGCCTGCCTCGAATTCTCTTTCCTGGCAATATGATAGTGATAGATAAGGCTGAAGATACAGATGCCGCTGTAGAATATCTCCTGGGACAGGATATTCTGGGTGTGGATACGGAGACACGACCAAGTTTCTCCAAGGGTATGCACTTCCAGGTATCACTGCTGCAGGTGAGTACACGCGATACCTGCTATCTCTTCCGCCTGCATCTCACGGGTATGACACCAGCCATCATCCGATTCCTGGAGGATAAAAAGGTGCCAAAAGTGGGATTGTCTTGGCATGATGACCTCTTGCAGTTGCATCGCAGATGCGATTTCAAGCCGGGATATTTCATCGAGTTGCAGGATGTGGCTAAGAAATTCGGCATCAAGGATATGAGCTTGCAGAAAATCTACGCCAACCTCTTCCATCAGAAAATCAGCAAGGCACAGCGACTCAGCAACTGGGAATCCCAGGAGCTCAGAGAGGCTCAGTGCAGATATGCTGCCACGGATGCATGGTGCTGCATTCATATCTACGAGGAGTTCAACCGTCTCAGCAAGGCTGACGATTACGAGCTGGTAGAGTTCTAGGTTGATGTATTCGATTTTTCGTAAAAGAGAGAATTGATAGAACTTAAAAGACTATATAATATAATAATGTATAAGAACGTATATTTAAAGAAAGGAAAAGAAGAATCTCTCAAGAGATTCCATCCATGGATATTCTCCGGCGCTATCCAGCGCATGGACAATGATATAGAGGAAGGTGAAACCGTAAGGGTTTTCACTTCTGCTGGCGACTTCATCGCCATCGGTCACTATCAGATCGGTTCCATCGCCGTGAGAGTGCTCTCTTTCAGCGATGTGGATATCGACAACGAATTCTGGTGCGCCCGATTGGAGTCGGCTTACAAGATGCGTCTGGCGGTAGATATCGCCGGCAATCCAGACAACAATACCTATCGACTGGTGCATGGCGAGGGAGATAACCTGCCGGGTCTCGTTATCGACTGCTATGGTCCTACTGCCGTGATGCAGGCTCACAGTGTGGGTATGCATGTATGCCGTATGGAGATTGCCAAGGCGCTGAAGCAGGTGATGGGCGATGAGCTGCAGAACATCTACTACAAGAGCGAGACCACCCTGCCATACAAGGCAGACCTGCGCCAGGAGAATGGCTTTATCCTGGGTGGTGATGCCGATGACGTGGCTGTGGAGAACGGATTGAAGTTCCATATCGACTGGCTGCGCGGTCAGAAGACCGGTTTCTTCGTAGATCAGCGTGAGAACCGCTCCCTGCTCGAGCATTACGCCAAGGGCAAGAGCGTGCTCAACATGTTCTGCTATACCGGCGGTTTCTCAGTCTATGCCATGCGCGGCAATGCCAAGGCGGTTCACTCCGTGGATAGCAGCGCCAAGGCAATCGAGCTGACCAATGAGAACATCGCTCTCAACTTCCCTGGCGACCCACGCCACGAGGCATTCTGCGAGGATGCCTTCAAGTATCTGGATGAGCATGACCAGCAGTATGATCTCATCATCCTCGATCCTCCTGCCTTTGCCAAGCACCGTGCAGCGCTGCGCAATGCGCTGAAGGGATATACCCGCCTGAATGTAAAGGGCTTGCAGAGAATCAAGAAGGGTGGAATCCTCTTCACTTTCAGCTGCTCTCAGGTGGTTACCAAGGATAATTTCCGCAATGCAGTGTTTACTGCAGCAGCCCAGGCAAGAAGAAAGGTTCGCATCCTGCACCAGTTGCATCAGCCAGCCGATCATCCTATCAACATCTATCATCCTGAAGGCGAATACCTGAAGGGACTCGTGCTTTATGTGGAGTAAGCTCTGACAGCGTAAAAAGAGTAAAATCTCTATATCAGAGTATATACGATGAAGAATGTAGAGTAAAAATACAATGAAGAAATTTTCAATTATGATATGTCTGGTTTCAGCACTTCTGCTGGGAATGGCCAGTTGCGGCGATTCACAGCAGAAGCGACTGCGACTGAGCAAACAGGAGAAGGCCCGACTCGACAGCATCGACCGGGCTTCGCTCAAGGTGGGTGTGATGCCTACGCTCGATTGCCTTCCGGTATATCTGGCTTACGAGGACAGCATCTTCCTGAAGCAGGGAGTAACGGTACATCTCTATCGCTACAATGCGCAGATGGACTGCGATACAGCCATCGCCCGAAAGAGGGTAGAGGGTACGGTGACCGACCTGGTGAGAGCTGCCCGCCTGCAGAAGCAGGGTACACAGCTCTTCTATCCTGTCTCTACCAATCTGTACTGGCAGCTTATCACCAACCGCAAGGCGCGTATCTCGGAGCTGAAGCAGCTGTCAGACAAGATGATAGCCACGACCCGTCATTCTGCCACCGATTATCTCTCTACGCTTGTCATCGACAGCGTGAAGACCAAGTATGACGTATATCGCGTGCAGATCAACGACCTGAACATCCGCCTGCGCATGCTCCTCAACAATGAGATGGATGCAGCCTGGATGCCGGAACCATACGCCACACAGGCAAGAATGGCTAAGCATGTGGCACTGGCGGATAGTAGAGACAAGAACCTCCAGTTGGGAGTGATTGCCTTCCGCAGCAAACTGAAGACGGAACCTCGAAGAAAAAATCAAATCGACAGATTCGTGAAAGCTTACGACATCGCTGTAGATAGCATCAATAAGAATGGCGTACAACACTATGCCGCTTTACTGACCAAGTATTATGGTATTGATGCCCAAACCGTTAGCAATCTGCCAAAATTAAAGTACAGTCACGCTATGGAGCCTCGCCAGCGAGACCTCAAAGTGGCAGATATTAACTATTAAACAACTACAATTATGTCAGAAGAAGTAAATTTGTCAGAAGAGTCTAATAGCCAAGAAGAAGTTTTGGATCAGGATTTTTTGTTGGAGAAGGTAGATGAAATGCGTGATTTGATTCATCAGCAGCGTTTCGCCGAATGCAAGCCAATGCTTGTAGCAATTTTTGAAAACTGTCCGAACCATAAGCAGTATATGCGCCGTCTGATGCATGGTTTGCTGACAACCGTTCTCGCCAACATGAGTCTCTTGCAGCGCAAGAAGTTGCCTGATGATATGCTTGGCATTCTCAAGCAGTATGTCAAACCATCAGAGGAGCTTGATATCCCGGAAATGACACCCGAGGCTAGAACGAAGTTTGTCTTCGGCGCTGTTTCTGAGCTTGACCAGCTTCTGGAAGATATCGAGATGGATATCCGTTCAGAACAGGGTATTTTCAAGGATTTGAAAAAGCAGGGCGAGGCGATAGATATCAAAGAGGTGAAGCCAACCCTCGAGAAATTCGTTTCCCGAGAGGCGATGCTTTTCCTGAACCACGACTTCTCGAAGGAGGAGCAGGACCAGGCTTCAGCCCGTCTGTATCAGGAGTGGGAAGAGTATCGCGAAAAGATCTTCGACAGATTTGTCACTTCTGGATATTGGAATGATGAGGAACGTGCTGTTGTCAAAGATACCATCCTTTCGCCTACAGTTGATTCCTTGACCTCTCAGCTTTTGGTGAGTGCCATTACGCTCTCTGCCGCCACCGTTTTCGATATGGGTAAATTCACTTTGCTCTACGATATCTACCGTCAGACAGATGACGATGAGGTGAAGGTGCGTGCCCTTCTGGGATGGCTGCTGGTTTCCATGAATTCCAGCTACTACGAACAGCAACCTGATTTTCGTAGCTTTGCAGAGCAGTTGACCGAGGATTGCAAGAATGATCAAGACTTGCTTGCCGATATCATAAAAGCCCAGAAGATGCTTGCCGTGACTGTATTCAGCGAGCAGAAGTCTATCGACTATACCAATGATATCATGTCATCGCTGTCAAAACGTTTCCTCGGCGACCTGAAAAATAAGGTAGCTGATTTGCTGGACGCTGATGAAGATATGAGAAATCTCTTCGGAATCGATGAAGACGAGGAAACTTCGGAAGAGGAGAGTCCTATCCGTTCTGTCGATATCAATACCGACGAGGATGGGGTCGATAATCTCAACGTGGATGTGGATAGCCCGCTCTCTATGGATGAAATGATGGATAAGGGTATTGACATCCTCTTGCCGCAGTTTAAGATGTTACGAGACCAGACTGATTTCTTTACTCATCTGTACAATTGGTTCATGCCTTTCTATCTGAAGAATCCTCATGTAACCGAGGCTCTCGGATTCGTAGATGAGAAGAGAAAGTTCTGCAAGGCTTTCTGTTCTACTGCAAGATCTTGTCCTGCCGATGCCTATTCCCTGGCAAACCTGATCATCTCTCATCCTAATGAGATACCGGAGAATATTGTTGACTGTTACGATGACCCTGAGGATGAGGGAGATGGCAGCGAACCTGCAGATGAGGAAGAGATTGTTAATGAATTTTTCAAAGAGCCTGGAGAGCATCGTGCAAAGCGTATCCGTATCAACTACATCCGCAATCTCCTGCGCTTCTCCAAGTTCTATACAGCGAAGGATGAAGTCTTCAATATCCTCGACGAATTGGATGATGACAAACCAGCCTATGCAGTCTTGGCGGGTCCTCTTTTCCAGGATGGATTCTTCGATAAGTACCGCATGGCTATAGCCCGCTATTCCTTCCGCCGCGAGTTCCCAGACATGGTTGAAGTGATGCTGGAAGGTGTACCATGCGACACGCTGGAGATGCACTTCATGAAGGGATGGGTATGTATGCAGAAGGGAGACGATCATAGTCTCCGCATGGCTGTCGATCACTTCAAGAAGATGCTGAAGATAAAGCCTGACATGAAGCAGGTATATCTCCAGCTGGGCATCTGCTATCGTAATCTCATCCAGGTGGATGAGTATCTGGAGAATTTCGACAAGCTGATGGAGTTCAAGGATTCATTCTCAGAAGAGGAACTCTTCGAGTTGAAACTGGATAAACTGAAGTTCATCGTCATGAATAACAGATTTGAAGAGGCGATGCCGCTGGCTTACGAGCTGGATTATACCCATCCGGAGAATCAGATGGCGGGAGCCTTGCTCACACAGCTGCTTATCAAGATAGGTGGCGAACATGCGGAAGAGAACTTCCAGAAGGCTCATCAGCGCCTGGATGAATATTTCGCCGAGGTGAACGAACTTTTCGGTAGTTTCGATAAGATGAAAAAATCAGGTAAGGATACGAAGAATATGATGATGCAGGCGATGGATCTCTTCTTCAAGATGATGAAGAATGACAAGCTTGCCGAGGCTTATAATAACTACTCGCAAGGTCTCCTGGCATTGATAGAACATCAGCCGAAAAAGGCTTTGGAACCTTTCTTCAGGGCTTATGCCTATTATGTAGAAAAGGATGAGAATGTATTCTTTGAAGCCCTTAAGGAAGACTATAAATGGTTGAAAAACTATGGATGTTCTTACACAGATTTGATGATTATCTATAATCAGGTAGTGGCTGAACACCAGCAAACGGAAGATGAATTAAAGAAGTATGCCGATAAATCAGAATAGAAATAACAATAACAAGACACAGATAGATACCAACTACGCCCACCTGCAACCGCAGGCGGTGGAGTTGGAGAAGGTGGTTCTGGGTGCATTGATGATTGATACCGATGCTTTTTCGGTGGTATCCGAGATGCTGAAACCCGAAACCTTTTATGATCCGAGACATCAGAAAATCTACGAGGCGATTCAGACCATGAATATGGAGGAGCGCCCCGTGGATATCATGACCGTTACGGATGAACTTACCAAGATGGGCGCCATCGAGAAGATTGGTGGAGCCGGTTACCTGATGGAGATTTCCTCGCAGGTGGCTTCGGCTGCCCACATCGAGTACCATGCCCGAATCCTGGCGCAGAAATATCTGCAGCGACAGCTCATCCATTATGCCGGCGACATCGAGACCCAGGCGTATGATGAGGGTGTGGATGTGGACGAACTCATGCAGCATGCCGAGGGTGAGCTTTTCCAGCTCTCTCAGGGTAATATGAAGCAGGATTACACCCAGATTGATCCGGTTATCAAGGAAGCCGTGGATATCCTGCAGCGTGCCGCCCAGAACAAGGGCGGACTCACGGGTATTCCTACCGGTTACCAGCAGATGGATGATATGACTTCCGGATGGCAGCCTTCCGATCTGGTGATCATCGCCGGACGTCCTGCCATGGGTAAGACTTCCTTCGCGCTGAGTATCGCCAAGAATGTTGCGGTGGATCACGGGGTGCCTATCGGATTCTTCTCGCTTGAAATGAACAACGTTCAGCTGGTCAACCGTCTTATCTCGAATGTCTGCGAGATTTCGGGTAAGAAGATCCTGAACGGTCAGTTGGATCCAAGCGAGTGGGAGCGACTGGACAAGAAGATCCGTTCTCTCACGGGTGCACCTATTTATATAGATGATACTCCGGGCCTCTCCGTCTTCGAGTTGAGAACCAAGGCGCGCCGACTGGTGAGAGAGAAGGGGGTAAAGCTGTTGATGATTGACTACCTCCAGCTGATGAATGCCAACGGTATGAAGTTCGGTAGCCGTCAGGAAGAGGTTTCCACCATCTCCCGTTCCCTCAAGGGACTTGCCAAGGAGTTGAATATCCCGGTACTCGCCCTCTCTCAGCTCTCGCGTAACGTAGAAAACCGTGAGGGTCTCGAAGGAAAGCGACCACAGTTGAGTGACCTCCGTGAATCCGGAGCCATCGAGCAGGATGCCGATATGGTACTCTTCGTTCATCGTCCGGAATACTATCACATCTATCAGGATGAAAAGGGAAACGATCTTCATGGTATGGCGCAGATCATCATCGCCAAGCACCGTAAGGGTGCCACCGGAGATGTACTCCTGAACTTCCGTGGCGAGTTCACTCGCTTCCAGGATCCTACCGATTCCTATACTCCAGTACAGGAGGGTGGCGAAATCATGGGTTCCAAGATGAACAGTGGGGCTGCTGATGGGATGATTGCCAGTGGTGCCATTCCACCTCCGCCTATGACAGGACCTGACGGTCCGTTACCTTTCTAGTTGAAAAGAGAATAATTTCGTACCAGAACGTTCTTTTTCTGAATAATCTGGCATAAAAACGGCTCATTTCTCTAGATTTTGGGTAAAAAATAGGTGAAAAATGGCAATTTGATAGATTTTCTATTAAAAAAGTTATAAATTGTTTGCGTATATCAGAGAAAATGATTACCTTTGCCAGCGATAAATATATAACGTATAAAAATAGAAAGATATGAGAGCATTAGCGTTGAATATTACAAGCATTATTATTATTCGACTTCGACTGCAGCATGTAGGCGGAAGTGATAAGGTGTGCGTATAGTTCAGCGGTTTGGATATATTGAGCCTTTCTACACTTCCGTATATGGGAGTGAGAAAGGCTTTTTTAATTCCCAGCTCTTTACGCCCTTGCCAAAAGTAAGGGCGCAATGTTGCCCCTATAAGGGCAAAAGCTTTAATTAATAAGAGAAATAAAAATATTTAAGAGATATGAGTGACAGATTATTTATTTTCGACACAACCCTTCGTGATGGCGAACAGGTTCCAGGATGCCAGTTGAATACCGTAGAGAAGATTCAGGTAGCTAAGGCGCTGGAGCAGTTGGGCGTTGATGTCATTGAGGCTGGATTCCCAATTTCAAGCCCGGGTGACTTCAATTCCGTAGTAGAGATTTCCAAGGCTGTAACATGGCCTACCATCTGTGCGCTGACCCGTGCGGTGGAAAAGGATATCGACTGTGCTGCCGAGGCGTTGCAGTATGCTAAGCATAAGAGAATTCATACGGGTATCGGTACCAGCGATAGCCATATCAAATATAAGTTCAATTCCAACCGCGAGGAGATCATCGAGCGTGCCGTGGCTGCTGTCAAGTATGCCAAGAAGTATGTTGAGGATGTGGAGTTCTACGCTGAGGATGCTGGTCGTACCGACAATGAGTATCTGGCTCGCGTGGTAGAGGCTGTCATCAAGGCAGGTGCTACCGTAGTTAACATTCCTGACACCACCGGCTATTGCTTGCCGGATGAGTATGGTGCCAAGATCAAGTATCTGATGGATCACGTTGACGGCATCGAGAATGCATGCATCTCTACCCACTGTCACAACGATCTCGGTATGGCTACGGCAAATACCCTGCAGGGTGTATTGAATGGCGCCCGCCAGGTGGAGGTGACCATCAATGGTATCGGTGAGCGTGCTGGTAATACTTCGCTCGAGGAAATCGCTATGATTCTGAAGTGCCACAAGCACATCAATATTGATACCAACATCAATACTACCAAGATTGTTCCGATGTCTCGCATGGTGAGCAGTCTGATGAACATGCCTGTGCAGCCTAACAAGGCTATCGTGGGTCGCAATGCCTTCGCCCATTCTTCTGGCATCCACCAGGATGGCGTGCTGAAGAATGTTCAGACTTACGAAATCATCGATCCTAAGGATGTGGGCTTGGATGATAACGCTATCGTATTGACAGCCCGCTCTGGTCGTGCTGCCTTGAAGTATCGCCTCCACGTAAACGGTGTGAACATCGAGGATGAGGAGAAGCTCGACAAGATCTACAAGAAATTCCTCCAGTTGGCTGACAAGAAGAAGGAAGTTACCGACGAGGATGTATTGATGCTCGCTGGTGCTGACTCTGCCGATAAGCATGGCGTACAGCTCGACTGGTTGCAGGTAACTACCGGCAAGGGCGTGAAGAGCGTGGCAAGCATCGGCTTGAACATCGCTGGTCAGAAGTTTGAGGCTGCTTCATCGGGTAATGGTCCTGTGGATGCTGCCATCCGTGCCCTCAAGAAGGTCATCACCAAGGAGATGAACCTCAAGGAGTTCACCATCCAGGCGATTGACAAGGGCTCAGACGATGTGGGTAAGGTTCACATGCAGGTGGAGTACGATGGTCATGTATATTATGGCTTCGGCGCAGATACCGATATCGTAACCGCTTCGGTAGAGGCTTACATCGACTGTATCAACAAGTTTAAGGTAAGATAAAATTAATTCAGATAAATATATAACAAACAGGATATTATGAATACATTATTCGACAAGATTTGGGACAAGCACGTTGTCCAGATTGTAGAAGATGGTCCTACACAGCTTTACATCGACCGTCTCTACTGTCACGAAGTAACATCACCTCAGGCATTCGCTGGTATGCGAGCACGCGGACTCAAGATGTTCCGTCCAGACCAGATTTTCTGTATGCCTGACCACAATACTCCAACCCACGATCAGGATAAGCCAATCGAGGATCCTATCTCAAAGAAGCAGGTAGATACTTTGGCAAAGAACACCGCTGATTTCGGCGTAACTCACTTTGCCATGAACACCAAGGACAATGGTATCATCCACGTGGTTGGTCCTGAGAAGGGTCTTTCTCTTCCTGGTATGACCATCGTTTGCGGCGACTCTCATACATCTACCCATGGTGCTATGGGTGCCGTAGCCTTCGGTATCGGTACTTCTGAGGTCGAGATGGTGATGGCTTCACAATGTATTCTCCAGAGCAAGCCAAAGTCTATGCGCATCAGCATCAACGGCAAGCTCGGCAAGGGCGTTACTGCCAAGGATGTAGCTCTTTATCTGATGAGCCAGCTCACTACTTCCGGTGCTACCGGTTACTTCGTTGAGTACAGTGGCGATGTAGTGAAGGATATGTCAATGGAAGGTCGTCTCACCCTCTGTAACCTCTCTATCGAGATGGGTGCCCGTGGTGGCTTCGTAGCTCCTGATGAGACCACATTCGAGTACATCAAGGGCCGTGAATATGCACCTAAGGGTGAAGAGTGGGACAAGGCTGTGGCTTACTGGAAGACCTTGAAGAGTGGCGATGATGCTGTATTCGACAAGGAGTTGACTTTCGAGGCAAAGGATATCGAACCACGCATCACCTACGGTACCAACCCAGGTATGGGTATCGGCATCACCGAAAGCATCCCAACGCTCGATGAGATTCCTGAGGAAGAGCAGGCTGGTTTCAAGAAGAGTCTCAACTACATGGGCTTCCAGCCAGGCGAGAAACTGGAGGGTCATCCTATCGATTATGTATTCCTGGGCGCATGTACCAATGGTCGTATTGAAGACTTCCGTGCTTTCGCATCTCTCGTTAAAGGTAAGAAGAAGGCAGAGAATGTAACTGCTTGGCTTGTACCAGGTTCTTGGTTGGTTGATAAACAAATACGTGAAGAGGGAATTGATAAGATTGTAGAGGCTGCCGGCTTCGAAATCCGTCAGCCAGGATGCTCTGCTTGTCTGGCAATGAACGATGATAAGATTCCTGCAGGCAAGTACTCTGTAAGTACATCCAACCGTAACTTCGAGGGTCGTCAGGGACCAGGTTCCCGCACCATCCTTGCCAGCCCATACGTAGCAGCAGCTGCCGCTATTACTGGTAAGATTACCGACCCAAGAGAGTTTATGTAATTTTTAATTAATAATGTACAATTAATAGTGTACAATTGATAAGTACAGTTATGAAACAGAAATTCAATGTAATTACATCAAGCTGCATTCCTCTTCCATTGGAGAATGTAGATACAGACCAGATCATCCCAGCCCGTTTCCTCAAGGCTATTGATAAAGAGGGTATGGGCGACAACCTCTTCCGCGACTGGCGCTATAATGCCGACGGAACTCCAAAGCCAGACTTCGTGATGAACGACCCTTCCTACAGTGGTGTCATCCTCGTAGCTGGCAAGAACTTCGGTTCTGGTTCTTCCCGTGAGCACGCTGCCTGGGCCATCGCAGGTGCAGGCTTCCGTGTAGTCATCAGCTCTTTCTTCGCTGATATCCACAAGAACAACGAGTTGAATAACCTCGTATTGCCTGTTGTGGTAAGTGAGGAATTCCTGAAGGAACTCTTCGAGAGCATCGACAAGGATCACAAGACAGAGGTAAAGGTAGATCTTCCTAACCAGACCGTGACCAACCTTGCTACCGGCAAGAGCGAGCATTTCGAAATCAACGGCTACAAGAAGCACTGTCTGGAGAACGGTTTGGACGATGTGGATTTCCTCGTTCAGAACCGTGACAAGGTAGAGGCTTGGGAAGCTAAAAACAAGTAATCAAGTAATTATGAACGTTAACGCAAAGAGAGATAATTCCCGCATCAAGGAGATTGAGATCATGGACTGCACGCTGCGCGACGGCGAGCAGACCAATGGTGTCAGTTTCCTTCCTCACGAGAAGTTGATGATAGCAAGAATGCTGTTGCACGACATCAATGTTGATCGCATTGAGGTGGCTTCAGCACGAGTTTCGGAAGGCGAAAAGGATGCTGTCGCTCGTATTTGCCGTTATGCCAAGACCATAGGTAAACTGGATTCCGTTGAGGTATTGGGATTCGTGGATAACAACAAGAGCGTGGATTGGATTGCTGAATGCGGCGGTCATGTCATCAACCTCTTGGCGAAGGGTAGCTATAAGCACTGCACCCAGCAGCTCAAGATGTCGCCTGAGGAGCATCTCGCTCATATCAAGCAGACCATCGACTATGCTTTGAGCAAGAATTTCACCGTAAATCTCTATCTGGAGGACTGGTCGAGCGGTATGCGCGACAGCCGTGACTATCTCTTTATGATGATGGACGAGCTGGTGAAGCTGCCTATCAAGCGCTTCCTGCTTCCTGATACTTTGGGTATCCTGAACCCATTGCAGTGTGTGGAGTATATGCGACAGATGGTTCGCCGTTATCCGAACTCTCACTTCGACTTCCATGCCCATAATGACTACGATTTGGCGGTGAGCAACTCGCTGGCTGCCGTATTGAGTGGCGCCAAGGGTCTTCACGTTACCGTGAATGGTTTGGGCGAACGCTGCGGCAATGCGCCATTGGCGAGCGTACAGGTGATTCTGAAGGATATGTTTGGGGCAAAGACCAATATCAAGGAAGATCGCCTGAACGATATTTCCCGATTGGTTGAAGGATACAGCGGCATCGCCGTGGCTCCGAATACACCGGTAGTGGGCGATAACGTCTTCACCCAGGTGGCTGGTGTGCATGCCGATGGCGACAACAAGGACAAGCTTTATTGTAACGACCTGGTGCCTGAGCGTTTCGGCAGACATCGTGAGTATGCACTGGGCAAGAATTCCGGTAAGGCGAATATCATACAGAACCTTAACGAACTGGGCTTGGAGTTGACGCCGGAGCAGACCAAGGCTGTGACCAAGCGAATCACCGAACTCGGCGACCGCAAGGAGCTGGTAACCCAGGACGACCTGCCATACATCGTGAGCGATGTGCTGAAGCATAGCACACCTGAGGATAAGGTAAAACTGGTCAGTTACATGGTGTCCACTTCTTATGGTTTGAAGCCTATCGCCAGCGTGAAGGTAGAAATAGAGGGTAAGGAGTATGAAGACCGTAGCTCTGGTGATGGTCAGTATGATGCCTTCGTCAAGGCGCTTCGCAACATCTACAAGGTGAAGCTCGGCAAGACCTTCCCTACGCTCGACAATTATCAGGTAACCATTCCACCTGGTGGCCGTACCGATGCCCTCGTTCAGACCGTCATTACCTGGCGTGAAGGCGACCGCATCTGGCGCACCCGAGGCTTGGATGCCGACCAGACGGAGGCTGCTATCAAGGCAACGCTCAAGATGCTCAATATGTATGAGGCAGATAAGAGTGACGAACAGCCGGCATCGCCTCGAAATTTAGATATGGAATAAAAACAATTAAAAAATCAGATAAGATGAAATTAAACATTGCAGTTCTCGCCGGTGATGGTATCGGACCAGAGATTATGAAGCAGGGCGTAGCAGTTATGCAGGCCATTGCAGAAAAATTCAACCACGAGTTTACTTACAATGAGGCTATCTGCGGCGCTCACGCTATCGACGAGGTAGGTGATCCATTCCCAGAGGAGACCTTCAAGACTTGTATGGATGCTGACGCAGTGCTCTTCGCAGCCGTTGGTGACCCACGTTTTGACAACAACCCTACAGCCAAGGTTCGTCCTGAGCAGGGCTTGCTCGCGATGCGTAAGAAGTTGGGCCTCTTCGCCAATGTTCGCCCAGTGGCTACATTCGATTGCCTGCTCCACAAGTCTCCATTGAAGGATGAGCTCTTGAAGGGAGCTGACTTCGTAGTCATCCGCGAGTTGACTGGTGGTATGTACTTCGGTGAGAAGTATCAGGATAACGACAAGGCTTATGATACAGATATCTATACCCGTCCTGAGATTGAGCGCATTCTGAAGGTAGCTTTCGAGTTTGCCATGAAGCGCAACAAGCACTTGACAGTAGTAGATAAGGCAAACGTATTGGCATCTTCTCGTCTCTGGCGTCAGATTGCCAAGGAGATGGAGCCACAGTATCCTGAGGTTAACACCGACTATATGTTCATCGACAATGCTTCTATGCGCGTGTTGACAGAGCCTACATTCTTTGATGTCATCGTTACAGAGAACACCTTCGGTGATATCCTTACCGATGAGACCTCTTGCATCACCGGCTCTATGGGCTTGCAGCCATCTAGCTCTCTCGGTGAGCACACCCCATTGTTCGAGCCTGTTCACGGTTCATGGCCACAGGCAGCAGGCAAGAACCTGGCTAACCCTGTAGCTCAGATTCTTTCTGCAGCTATGTTGCTGGAGCACTTCGGTTTGAACGAGGAGGGTGCCTTGATTCGTAAGGCTGTAGATGCTTCTCTCGATGCCAATGTCCGCACTCCTGAGATTCAGGTAGAGGGTGGTGCTCACTATGGCACAACAGAGGTTGGCGAGTGGATCGTTAACTGGATCAAGAATGCTTAATCTAGATTGATTTTTAGAAGTATTCTTACAAGATAGAATTTTGATTTGAATAGCCTTAAGGGAAAGAATATTTTTCCTTAAGGCTATATATATTTATCCTTAAGGGAAATTATTTTTTTCCTTAAGGATAAATTTCGTATCGCTAAAACCCGGAAAAACAAGGAGTTTTGCTTCTGTTTATTTTATTTTGAAAATTCTAAACATCTTTTATCTTTCCTTTTTTGGTTGATTGCATAACTATTTGTATTTTTGCAGCATGAAAAAGAAAAGTATCATATTATATATAGGTTGTTTGCTGGCTACACCTCTGTTTGCCCAGCAAAACAATTTGACGGCTGATTCCAAGGCTCAGAACAAGGCGCTGCGCGATTCCCTGGCGGCTGCCACGAGTGTGCTTGCCTATCATCCTGACAGCATCGATCTGCGCCTGAAGAAGGCTGCGTGGAATATCCAGCTGGAACAGTGGAGTTATGCCAAGGATGACCTGGATAAGGTGTTGTTCCTCAACAATACCAATATCGCAGGTCTCTTCTACCGTGCATTCGTTAACGAGAAGCTTCTGCGCTATAACTTTGCCCGTCTCGATTATCAGAACCTTCTGGTTCTGGTTCCTGGCAACTTCCAGGCGCAGCTTGGTCTGGCGTTGCTGAATGAGAAGGACAAGCACTATACCGAGGCGTATGATGGCATCAACAATCTGATAGAGCAATACCCGGATAGTGCAACGGCTTATGCAGCACGTGGCGGTATGGAGAAGGAGCGTGGTCAGCTGGAACTTGCCGAGTATGATTACGCCAAGGCAATTTCCCTCGATGAGGATAATGCAGATTACCGCATCAACCGCATCGATCTCCTCATTATGCTCAACAGAAAGTTGGATGCCTATCGCGAACTGGAAGCCTTGCAGAAGAAGGGCGTTGCGCCTGGTCGTCTGCAAGACTTCTACCGCAGATTGCGTCGCAAGAAATAATCGTTGATGAGCTGTGCTACCCGGATGACTTCCTCGTCTCTCATCGTAGAGTTGCAGGGAAGGCTCAGTTCCTGGCAGGCGATATTCTGGGTAATCGGCAGTTGATAATGTCGAAGCTCAGGATATCCCAGTTGCTCATTGGGTGGAATAGGGTAGTGTATCGCAGTTTCTACAGATTCATCCATCAGAAACTCCCTCAGCTTCAACCTTTCTTCGGTCATGAAAGGGAAGATATGGAGTACATTGCTGAATGGATCTTCCAGTAATCTCTTCGGAATGCAGCGTTCCACGATGGCAGGGTGAAGATAATCCATATAGAGCATCGCCTTCCTGCATCTGGCGATATGCTCATCGTGGGGATGTCTCAGCTTTACATTGAGCACAGCTGCCTGAATCTCATCCATTCTGGAATTGATACCCTGATATTCAAAATCAAATCTGCTGGTTCTTCCATAATCGTGGAGGGCTCGGATAGCCTCTGCCAGCTCTTCGTCATCGGTTGTCACGGCACCGGCATCGCCCAATGCTCCCAGGTTCTTGCTTGGGTAGAAACTGTGGGCGCCGGCATCTCCGAGAGCCCCCGTGTGGCAGATGCTTTTCTGGATGGCGTTATTGCTGATGATATCTATCTGGTCTTGATAGGTGATATTCTCGTCTATCTGATTTTGATAGGTGATATTCTCGTCTTCTTGATTCAGCTTTCTTCTGATAGCCTCTCGTGCAGAGCTGTTGACGTATCCGCATCCGAAAGCCTGTGCGTTGTCTTCGAATATCAGCAGATCGTTCTCCTTGCAGATCTCCTGGATTCTTTCCGTCCAGGATAACTTGCCGTAGAGATGTACCAGTATGATGCCCCTGGTTTTATAGGAGATGTTGCTCTCTATGAGGTTCTCGTCGATTTGCAGTGTCTCTGGGTTGGGTTCTACGAGGATAGGAACCAGCCCCACACTCGTGATGGAAAGAATGGTGGCGATATAGGTGTTGGCAGGCACCAGGATCTCATCACCCTGATGGAGCTTGCCAATAGCCATTTCTCCCATCAGAATCAGTTTGAGAGCATCCAGTCCGTTACCGCATGATATGCAGTACTCGGTGCCGATGAAAGTGGCATAATTCTTTTCAAACTGCTTCACGCATCTTCCCTGTAAGTACCATCCGCTACTTACTACCTGATTGATTTCCTTCTTGATCTCTTCTTCGTATGGGGCATTGATAGCCTTCAGGTCAAGATACTTGATGGCTTTCTTTTCGTTTTCTGTTTCCATTTCCTTTATTTTTGATGAATAGTAAGAAGCAGGGAATGCTCGGTGCTGTCAATTATGCTGCTTTTACAAGCTTCCCGCAGAATCAGAGCCTGATTAGGACGGGTGAGCTTGAGGGTTCCTTCTTCCATAATCTGTATGGTGATTTCACCTGCCAGCGCAATCAGCATCATAGAACAATGTTCAAGTTCCATAGGAGCATCGGAATGAATGATGCCGATATGCTTCCATTCCACCTTTTTTATTTCGAAGGGGATATGGCTGCTTTCCTCGGCAACGGTAAGACAGCCGCGAGGATCATATATCTTGGGAAGTTCTATGATTTCTATTTTCTTCATATATATTAGAACGCAGGATAGCGGGCGATATTGTATGAATTGAAAGGAAAAAGTAGGTTGTTGGAAAAATAGGGGAATATAAAAAAGTAAAGAGCAGCTATCTTCTCAGACAACTGCTCTACATTCAATAGGTATTAGTTTTCTTTAAGGTAAAAAGATTGTATTCAGGATAACGTTTGCAAAGGTAGCAAAAATATTTGGTTTAAAAAAATAATTTCTAAACTATTTTTAAAAAAAATGCTTTTTTCTTCAATTTGCTCTGTTTTTCTTTAGTTTTTCCCCATCAATACTACATTTATTTAATAACTACTGTGAATGGGATTCGGTAGGGAAGATATGGAAAACAAAAAAGGAAACCCTTTTTTTGAAAGGATTTCCTTTTTTTGCGAGGTGTCTAGCGGAGTCGAACCGCTCTACACGGTTTTGCAGACCGTTACCTAACCGCTCGGTTAAGACACCTTGTAGAGTTTTTTGTTTGCAAACATCTATATAGATGTTTGATAAAACTTTCGAGGTGTCTAGCGGAGTCGAACCGCTCTACACGGTTTTGCAGACCGTTACCTAACCGCTCGGTTAAGACACCTTGTAGAGTTTTCTGTTACCATTTCTGATAAGCGAGTGCAAAGGTACTACTTTTTTTTGAATCCACCAAATCTTTCCGCATCTTTTTTTCGAAAAATATTCGATTTTTTCAAAAATATTCATTTTCGGAGTCCATTTCTAGTGATTATCTGTAGGATCCAACTTTCTTTTTGTAGAATCCAACTTCTTATCTGTAGGATCCAACTTCTTGTTTGTATTGTCCAGCTTTCCTTTTTTCTTGCACTGTTCGTAAAAAGCGCAACCACTGCACCGGTAGTTGCCGTCCTTGCATTTGTTTGCCTGTTGCAACGATTTATAAATACGAAAGGCGGCATACAGGATGCATGCCGCCAGTATCGTTGCAATGATGGTGTATTGTATCATCATTTTCTTTTAGAGTTTAAAAATTCCTCTTTAACCTACGGCATTGTAGCCATTGGTAGAGTTCTTACGCATAATGTCGCGGATGTTCATCTCCTTGAAACCCTCGGCACGCTTCTGCTCCTCCAACTCTTCCTCTTCCTCGATATCCTTCTCGGAACGGGTAAAGGTGAAGGTCTTGTACTTAAATTCTGCGATAGCCCAACCTACGAGTGCTACCACGATTAATGCGAATAATCCTACTACTGCGTTCATTTCTTTCTCCTTATTATATAATAATGTATATTTTAATAATCGTCATCAGCTACGTCCTCAGCATCATCGAGTCCCAGATTCTCTGGATCCTCGAAGGTAGTACGGTAGCTTTCCTCGGTGAGCTTGTCGTCATCGAATGCATCTTCGTCCTCATCTGGATCATTGTAGTGATCCTCGATCTCTGGTGCATCCTCATCTTCATCGTCGTCACGGTCCAGCAGGTCCTCATCGCGATCCATGTCGTCATCCATAAACTTCATGCGGATCTTCTCCTGCTTTGGCTTCTCCTTGGCGAAGATAGCCTCTACCCAGGTGCCCTTTGGTACTACGAGTACTTCGTAGTCATCAGCGAGCTTCTTCTCATAGAGACCACCTGGTTTCTTCAGACGATCCTTTGGGAGGGTAGTAGTACTGATGTCGAAACCGCTCTCGATGATGTCCTTGATGCTCTGAGACAGACTGTCCCAGCCACCGCCAAAGTTACGCTCCAGCACTTCGATGAGCTTGGTAGCTGTTATATGCCCGATGTTCTCATAGGTGAGGTCAGTCACACGCATGATAGGACGCTTCTTGATGGCATACTTCTCGTTCTTGTCGTCGATACGGAAGGTACCAATCTTGAAGCCACGGTCTATCAACTTGTCGAGCACTTCAGTACGGTCAATCTTGACTGGCTCAATCTCGAAAGCACTACGAATGATGTCGAGGTATCTACGCTGATTGTCCTTCAGGTCGTTGTCTTTCTCGGCAGCTTCCCAGAGACGGAAAACATCATTCTCCTGGAGATCCCAGACACTGCTCTTGGTCAATGTCTTGAGGGTGATATTTTTTTCATTTCTCATTGTTGTACGTATTTTGATTGCAAAAGTAAGTACTTCTTTTTATATATCCAAATTTTCTTGCTTATTTTTTTGCTTTTATGCATTTTTTTTTCTTTTATCCTAAAAACTTATGCGTGTTTCGTTTTTTTTCATTACCTTTGTGGCGAAAAAATAATTGATATGAGTGAACCGTTAGCTGAAAGAATGAGACCTCGCTCGCTCGCCGATTATGTCGGACAGAAGCATCTGGTAGGCGAGGGTGCCGTGCTGCGCAAGATGATAGACGCAGGGCGCATATCCTCTTTTATTCTCTGGGGACCTCCGGGAGTGGGCAAGACTACTTTGGCTCAAATCGTAGCCCAGACCCTGAAGGTCCCTTTCTACACCCTTTCTGCCGTTACCAGTGGCGTAAAGGATGTGCGCGAGGTAATAGAGAGAGCGAAGAGTGGCAGATTCTTCAATTCTGCTTCTCCTATCTTATTTATTGATGAGATTCATCGCTTCTCCAAGAGTCAGCAGGACTCTCTGCTGGGGGCAGTGGAGAAGGGTATTGTCACCTTGATTGGTGCTACCACGGAAAATCCCTCTTTCGAGGTAATCCGTCCGCTCCTTTCCCGTTGCCAGCTCTATGTGCTCAAACCGTTGGAGAAGGAAGACTTGGAGGGACTCCTGCAGCGAGCCGTCAACGAGGATGTGGAACTCAAGCAGAAGAAGATTGAGTTGAAGGAAACCGCAGCCATGCTCCGCTTCAGTGGTGGTGATGCCCGGAAACTGCTCAATATCCTGGAACTGGTGGTGGAATCTGCAGGCAGCGATGAAGTGGTTATCACCGATAAGATGGTAGAGGAACAGTTGCAGCAGAATCCGCTGGCTTATGATAAGCAGGGCGAGATGCATTATGACATCATCTCAGCCTTCATCAAGAGTATTCGAGGCAGTGACCCTGATGCGGCGCTCTATTGGATGGCGCGTATGATAGAGGGCGGCGAAGATCCGCAGTTTATCGCCCGGAGAGTGGTGATCAGTGCAAGCGAGGATGTGGGGCTGGCGAATCCGAATGCGCTCCTGCTGGCGAATGCTGCCTTCGATACGGTGATGAAGATAGGCTGGCCTGAGGCAAGGATTGCACTTGCCGAAGCGGTGGTGTATCTGGCTACCAGTCCGAAGAGCAACAGTGCATATCTGGGCATCAATGACGCCATTGCCACGGTGAAGCAGACCGGTAATCTGCCTGTGCCGCTGCATATCCGCAATGCGCCTACCAAACTGATGAAAGACCTGGGCTATCATGATGGCTATAAATATCCTCACGATTATCCGGGACATTTCACAGAACAGCAATATCTACCTGATGAGCTGAAAGACGCCAGATTCTGGCATCCGCAGCATTCTCCTTCAGAAGAACGACTCTATAACTGGATGGTTACCTGCTGGGGAGAAAGATTCAAGAACCGCTAGGCGTTCCGACGGATTTGCAATCCGTCGTTAAAAAATGTTCGACCTTTTAAAACCGGGGGATTTGAAATCCCCCACATCAAATAATTTATTACGAGAAAATGACTATTCATCAAGATCCGGAACTGGTGATGACACTCCAGAGCGTCATCGAGTTCATTGGAACCTTTGCATTTGCCCTTTCGGGCATCAGACTTGCCGCCAGCAAGCATTATGATTGGCTGGGCGGATTTGTGTGTGGTGTGGCTGTAGCTATCGGAGGCGGAACCATCCGCGACGTGATGCTGGGCTTGAATCCTTTCTGGATGTCGAGTCCTATCTATCTTCTGTTTACGTTCTTGGCCCAACTGGTGGTGATAGTGTGCCATCATTATCTGAAGCGTCTAGACAATACCTGGTTTCTTTTCGATACCCTCGGTTTGGCGCTTTTCAATATCGCCGGAATCCAGAAGACCCTCGATTGTGGTTTCCCATTCTGGGTAGCTATCATTATGGGATGTATCACGGGCTCCTTTGGAGGAGTAATCCGCGATGTGCTTCTCAACGAGGAACCGGTTATCTTCCGTAAGGAGATCTATGCGATGGCTTGTGTGTTGGGCGGCTTGGTTTACTGGGCATTCAGCTATCTGGGCTTAAGTCTCTATATTACAGTGGTTGCCTCCTTCCTCACCGTCTGCATCATCCGCCTGCTCGCCGTGAAATACCATATCTCGCTGCCTACGCTGCGTGATGAGGAGGAAAAGAAAGAATAATTTAGAATGAAACAATAACATTAAACGATAAACACTAATTAATGAGAAGAGAGAAAATCTTTGGGATGCTGATTTTGGCGATGATGCTGATGTTTCAGACTTCATCCCTGATGGCACAGAACAAACGTGAATTCCGTGGCGCCTGGATCCAGTGTGTCAACGGACAGTATTTGGGTAAATCTACCCAGCAGATTCAGTCGATGCTCACCAAGCAACTGGACGAATTGCAGAAGGATGGCGTGAATGCCATCATCTTCCAGGTACGTGCCGAATGTGATGCCCTTTATCAGAGTGATCTTGAACCTTGGAGCAAGTTCCTCACCGGTGTCCAGGGCAAGGCTCCATCGCCTTATTGGGATCCGCTGGAGTGGATGGTTGAGCAGTGTCATCAGCGTGGAATGGAGATTCATGCCTGGATCAATCCTTATCGTGCCAAGCATGGTTCTACCTCGTTCTCCCAGGTGTCATCCCAGAGCGTGGTGAAGAAGCATCCGAACCTCTGTTTCAACTATGATAATCTCGTGCTTCTCAATCCGGCACTTCAGGAGGCTGCAGATTATACCTGCCAGGTGGCTGCAGATATCGTGAGCCGTTATGATATCGATGGTTTTCATATCGACGACTACTTCTATCCTTATCCGGTAGCTGGCAAGCAGATTCCTGATCAGCAGATGTATGCAGCCAATCCTCGTGGATTCCGTAATATCGGCGATTGGAGAAGAGATAATGTGAGTCGGTTCGTCAAGCAGTTGGGTGAAACCATCCATCGTGTCAAGCCTTGGGTGAAGTTTGGTGTATCTCCTTTCGGTATCTATCGCAACAGGAAAAATTCTCCGATTGGCTCACAGACTTTCGGTCTTCAGAACTACGATGATCTCTATGCCGATGTTCTTCTTTGGGTAAATAATGGCTTCATCGATTACTGCGTGCCTCAGATCTATTGGGAGATTGGTAACAAGGCGGCAGATTACAAGACCCTCATCCAGTGGTGGAACAAGTATGCCGGCAACCGTCCTCTTTATATAGGTGAGGATATCGAGCGTACGGCGAAGTTTGCTGATCCTACGAATCCGAAGAGTCATCAGCTGCCAGCCAAGCATCGCCTTCACCAGCAGATGAATAATGTACAGGGCACCGTGCTCTGGTATGCCAAGACTGCAGCTGATAATGTTGGCAACATCGGACATACTCTGCGCGATTATTACTGGAAATATCCTTCGCTTCCTCCATTGATGCCGTTCCTCGACGATAAGGCGCCAAAGGGTGTGAAGAGTCTGAAGATGGAGTGGACAGAGAAGGGACCCCTTCTTACCTGGAAGGCTCCAAAGGCAAAGAAGAAGAAATGGGGCGATGTAGCCAACCGTTTTGCCATCTATCGTTTTGAAAAGGGAGCGCCTGTGAATCTCAATGATGTCACCGCTCTCCAGGCTGTTGTTTACGATACCACCTATCCGATACCATACGTAAAGGATCAGAAATATACCTATGTCGTTACAGCGCTCGATCGCGTAGGTAACGAGAGTAAGGGTAAGAAGAAAACCGTTTCGCTTTAGGCGAAGCGGTTTTTCTTGTTTCTGTCATTCTGATTCAGAGCGGTTTTTCTTGTTAAAAGCCTGGAATTGTACCTTTATCCATAAAAAAACACTAAAAAGATTCAGTATCTCAAATTTTATTTGTACTTTTGCAGAGTCATTTCAGCGTTCCATTTGTTTTCTAATGCAACACTAAGATGAATGGAGTGCTGATTTGAGAGAATTGCTGAGAAACCTAGATGTTGATCAGAACCTATTAATTAAAATTACTAACTGTAAGTGTTGCTAACTTTAGGGATGAAAATTAAGAGTTTTTTGATGGCTGCTTTGGCGGCATTTTCTTTGTCCGCTAGCGCTCAGTCTTTGTCTCCAGGCACCAAGTGGCATTGGGACAAGGGTACAATCGTTGTGGAGACACCAGAGCGTCCTGCAGGACAGCAGAATGTGTTGGGATTGACGGCTCCTAAGTTGAAGACAGTACGTGTAGGCTTTGTCGGTCTCGGTATGCGTGGTCCTTGGGCAGTCATGCGTTTCTGCCATATTCCAGGTGTAGAGATCGTTGCCTTGTGCGATTACGAGGAGGCTCGTGCAGAGAAATCACAGGAGTACTTGCGCAAGCAGGGCTTGAAGCCTGCTGATATCTATAGCGGCGAGAAGGGGTATGAGGCTTTGTGCAAGCGTTCTGACATCGACCTGGTTTATATCGCAGCCGACTGGAATCACCATTTCCCAGTTGCCAAGTTTGCGATGGAGAATGGCAAGCATACTGCCATCGAGGTGCCTAGTGCCATGAATCTGGATCAGTGCTGGAGCCTGATCAACTTGAGCGAGCAGACTCGCAAGCATTGCTTCATCTTGGAGAACTGCTGCTACGACTACTATGAGATGAATGCGCTGGCTATGGCTCAGGATGGCGTTTTCGGTGACATCATCCGTGCTGAGGGCGCTTATATCCACTGTCTCGAGGACTTCTGGGATGCTTACTGGAAGGATCCGGCTGACAATGACAAGGACAACCTCCACTGGCGTATGAAGTATAACATGGAGAACCGTGGTGATGTTTATCCTACTCACGGCTTGGGTCCTGTTGCTCAGTGCCTGAATATTCACCGTGGCGACCGCTTCACTACGCTCGTTGCTATGGATACAGAGTCTTTCGTGGGTAAGGACTGGGTGAAGAACAAGAGCGGCAAGGAGTGCAAGGAGTTCCGCAATGGTGACCATACTACTACCTTGATGCGTACTGCTAAGGGTAAGGTGGTGGAGATTCAGCACAACGTGATGACTCCTCAGCCATACAACCGTCTGTTCAAGCTCACAGGTACCAAGGGTTACGCTACCAAGTATCCTACAGAGGAGTTTGCACTCTCTGGTGAGGCACTCAAGGGTACAGGTGCTCCTCAGATGGATAACCTCAATGCTCATGGTTTCATGAACAAGGAGCAGAAGGAAGCTTTGATCAAGAAGTATTATCACCCAATCTTGAAGAAGTATGGTGAACTGGGCCGTCAGATGGGTCACGGTGGTATGGACTTCATCATGGACTCTCGTCTGGTTTACTGCTTGCAGAATGGTTTGCCATTGGATATGGATGTTTATGATTTGGCTGAGTGGTGCTCTTTGGCAGAGTTGGGTGCGCTTTCTATGGACAACAACTGCGCTGCTGTTACCTTCCCAGATTTCACCCGTGGTTTCTGGAACAAGCAGGATGGTTACAAGCATCAGTATGCTTCTCCTGAGGCTGAGGCTGCTACAGAGGCTGCCGCTGCTGCTTATACCAAGTCACAGAAGGAGGCTACTGCTAAGTTCAAGTTGTGGAATCTTTATGATGCTGTAGCTGCTGCCAAGAAGGCTAACAATGCCAAGGCTTTGAAGTCGGCTACTGCTAAGTACAACAAGGCTGTAGCTGCTGCCAAGAAAGCAATGAATGCCAGAAAATAATAGCAGGAATTTAACTCCTCTAATTCCCCATAAAAAATCAAGAGGGTGTGTCATAAGTCACAGCCAATACGCCCTGAAAGGGCAGAAGCTCCTAGCCCAGGGCATCGCCCTGGGTTTTAGAACAGATACAAAAAAGTCGCCCTGAAAGGGCAAAAGCTTTCAATTTCAAAGCTTTTGCCCTTTCAGGGCGACTTTACTTTTTGCCAACATTACCCAGGGCGATGCCCTGGGCTAGGAGCTTTTGGGCTTTCAGCCCGACTTCGGCTGCCATAATCTAAACTTATGACACACCCTCTTAATTTTTTGTTAAATTCTCGGAAAAACTTGGCTGTTTCGTGTATTTGATGTATATTTGCAAATCATAAGATAAGTATTTCTTGCAAATAGAATATATAACTTAAGAGAAGATAGAAAATGAAACGGATTAAGGTTTTAGTTTTTAGCATGTTGGCTGCTATGATGCTTGCATCTTGCGGTACAACGCAGAAGGTGCCTCTTACGGGTCGCACCCATCGCATCTCTGTTTCAGATGCACAGGTGTTGAGCTTGTCTAATCAGGAATATACCAAGTACATGGCTTCGGCGAAGAAATCTACCAATGCAGCGAAGACTGCGCAGGTGGTAAGAGTAGGAAAGCGACTGGCTGCTGCCGTGGAAACTTATCTCAAGGAGAACGGATACGCCAATGATCTGCAGAACTATTCCTGGGAATTCAACCTCGTTCAGGACAACAGTGTGAATGCCTTCTGCATGCCTGGCGGAAAGATTGTGGTATATGAAGGCTTGCTCCCGGTGGCTTCCAGCGACAATTCGCTCGCCATCGTACTGGGACATGAAATCGCACACGCCGTGGCTAAGCACAGTGCCGAGCAGCTTTCCAAGGCTCAGAACCAGCAGGTAGGTACCAGCATTCTGAGTGGTGTGCTGAATCAGGCAGTAGGTAATGGAGTGGGAGATCTGGCGGGTGCCGTAGCCGGACAGTATTTCTCCTTCCGCAATCTGAAGTATTCGCGTGAAAACGAAACGGAAGCCGACTATATGGGCTTGATCTTTGCTGCGATGGCAGGCTACGATCCTCAGCAGGCTATACCTTTCTGGGAACGTATGGCTGAGGCTTCGGGCAATCAGGGCAAGAGTGATATCTTCAGTGATCACCCTTCCGATGCCAAGCGTATTGCTGCCTTGAAGGCGGCGATGCCTACTGCGCTGAAGTATTACAAGCCTCAGGGACAGACTTCCGTATCTACTACTAAGAAAACGGGCGTCAAGACCATCAAGGCTAGCTCGCTGATGAAGAAATCAACTAAAAAATAACGATATGATGGAATATATCTCTCAAAACCTCTGGCTGTTTTGGACTGTCATTATGTTCATCTGCCTCATCCTGGAGTTGTCTTCCGGCGACTTCTACGTGACTTGTTTTGCCATCGGTGCGCTCATCAGCATACCTGTGGCTGTGATGGATGCTCCGTTCTGGTTGCAGGTAGTGGTCTGGGCGGTATGTTCCGTACTCAGTATCCTGTTGATCCGTCCGCATCTGGTAAAGGCTATCCATAAGGGAGCCGATCAGCGGAAGAGTAACTCCGATGCCCTTGCCGGACAGATAGGCGAGGTGAGTGAAACCATCGTTGCCGGTGGGTATGGAAGAGTGAAGCTCGATGGAGATGACTGGAAGGCAGAAGCTCCGGGCGCTGCAGGTGATATCGCCAAGGGTACCCGTGTAAGAGTGATGGGGCACCAGTCTATCATTCTTCAGGTAGAGAAGTACTAACTTTTAATTATAAACATCATGGAAATAGGACTTTATGTATTGATTGCTCTAGTGCTGCTTGCACTGGTAGTGGTAAAGAAAACCATCGTGATCATTCCTCAGAGTGAGACCAGAATCATCGAGCGGTTGGGTCGCTATTATGCTACCCTGAAGCCAGGTATCAACATTATCATTCCTTTCATCGACCAGGCCAAGACCATCGTGGCGATGCGTAGAGGAAGCTATACTTATACCAGCAGCATCGACCTTCGTGAACAGGTTTATGATTTCGACCGCCAGAATGTGATTACCAAGGATAATATTCAGATGCAGATCAATGCACTGCTTTATTTCCAGATTGTAGATCCTTTCAAGAGTGTTTATGAAATCAACAATCTGCCTAATGCGATAGAGAAGTTGACTCAGACTACCCTGCGTAACATCATCGGTGAGATGGAGCTCGACCAGACACTTACCTCCCGTGACACCATCAACACCAAGCTCCGTGCGGTGCTCGACGATGCCACCAACAAGTGGGGAATCAAGGTAAACCGTGTAGAGTTGCAGGATATCACTCCTCCTGAGAGTGTGCTCCAGGCGATGGAGAAGCAGATGCAGGCAGAGCGTAACAAGCGAGCTACCATCCTGACTTCCGAAGGTGAGAAGGAGAAGCAGCGTCTGCTCTCCGAAGGTGAGAAGGCGGCGATTGTCAACAAGGCTGAGGCTGCCAAGCAGCAGGCTATCCTGAGAGCCGAAGGTGAGGCTACTGCCCGCATTCGCAAGGCTGAGGCTGAGGCCATCGCCATCCAGAAGATTACCGAAGCCGTAGGACAGAGTACCAATCCTGCCAACTATCTGCTGGCACAGAAATACATTACCATGATGCAGGAAGTGGCTCAGGGTAAGGATAATAAGGTGGTTTATCTGCCATACGAGGCTACCAACCTCCTGGGATCCATCGGTGGCATCAAGGATTTGTTTAACAGTAAGTAAACTAAAAAATATGAGTAAGAAAATTTGTATTGTTGCTGGAGCGAGACCTAACTTCATTAAGGTGGCTCCTGTGATGAGAGCGATAGAGAATGCCCGGAATGCGGGCGGGGAGATGGAGTGCAAGCTGGTCTATACCGGTCGCGAAGACGATGAGACCCTTGAAGATTCTCTTTTCTCTGACTTGGGTATCCACAAGCCGGATGTTTATCTGGGCGTGGAATGTGAGAATATGAATGAGCTGACCGGTATGGTGATGGCACAGTTTGAGCGCTATCTCCAGCAGAATCCTACGGATGTGGTGATTGTGGTGGATGATCTGGCTTCTACCATGGCTGTGGCTATCGTCACCAAGAAGCAGGGCGTTCAATTGGCTCACATCGCCGCAGGTACCCGTAGCTTCGATATCACCATGCCGAAGGAAATCAACCGTCTGGTAATCGACGGGCTCTCTGATATCCTCTTCACCGCAGGTATCTCCAACAACAGTATCGCCAACAAGGAGGGTGCCGAACTCTCTAAGGTCTATATGGTGGGTAATGTACTCATTGATAACATCCGGTTCCTGCAGCAGCGTATGAAGCGCCCTCAGGTGATGGATGAGCAGTATCTGGAGGATGGCAAGTATATGGTGCTTACCTTGAACCGCAAGGCTATCGTCAACAATATCGATGAGATGAAGACCTTGATCTCAACGATCGACAGTGTGGCTCGCCAGGCAGGCATCAAGGTTCTGGCTCCTTTGCGTGGCAAGGCATTGGGATTCGTGCTTGCCTTCAAGGCTTACCAGGATGTGGCTGATCATCAGTCGGGTATCATGGTTGTACAGCCTCAGGGTTATCTCGATTTCTCTTATCTCTCAGCCCACGCCATGGGTGTAATTACCGATTCGGGTAATGTGGCAGAAGAGGCTACCTTCAATGGAGTGCCATGTATCACCCTGAACAGCTATACCGAGCATCAGGAGACCGTAACCGTAGGAACCAACGAGCTCGTTGCTGAAGATCCTGAGAAGCTTCAGCAGGCGATGGAGAAGATTGTGAAGGGTGAATGGAAGAAGGGTGGTATTCCTGATAGATGGGATGGACGGTCTGCAGAACGCATCGTTCAGATTATCTGTGGGGAATAAGTAAATCCAGACGCCCTGAAAGGGCAGAAGCTCCTAGCCCAGGGCAACACCCTGGGTAATCATGAGCGCAAGTTTGTCGCCCTGTAAGGGCAAAAGCTTTGTGTATGAGAAGCTTTTGCCCTTACAGGGCGATTTTGCTATATACCTTGTAAACCCAGGGTGTTGCCCTGGGCTAGGAGCTTCTGGGCTTTCAGCCCGTGTGGGGCTTTTGTTTATTTCACTGGATAATCATACTGTTTGTGATAGTTTATTTCACTGGATAATCATACTGTTTGTAATAGGAAGCAGTCTTTGGGTTATTATACCAGTTTCCTTCTACGCTTACTCCGATGGAGAAGTTCTTGTTGGTGTATCTTACTCCGGCACCTAATACATTGGCCCCGGCAGCTCCCATGCCATATCCTCCAGGCATTACGCCCATTCCCCAGATGCCGGGATACATGCCATATCTGCCAAATCCATAAGGACCATATCCGGCATAACGGTTGTAGATGGAATTGTAGTTGTTGGCTACACTTACCTGTCCATATACGTATGCTTCCCAGTGCTCATCAAACTGATAGCCCAGAATGCCATACACACCACCATCCCGGAAATTATCGCCTCCGTAATTGATGTTGTTGAGGTAGGTACCTAAAGCCATCCACAGCTTGTTGTCCTTGGTGAGCGGCGTGAGATACGTAGCATTGATGGTCTGGGTAAAACCGCCCCAGTGTGGCGCATGCTTGCCGAAAGTGGCGAAGACGGAAAGATCTACCGAGAAGTTCAGTCCCTTATGGAGTCCCCAGCCATATCGGTTCCAGCCATATTTGCCCCAGTCATTTCCCCAATAGTCATAGCTGTTTCCCAATCCTCCCGTATTGACCAGGTTAGAAATTGGGTTGTTGTAATAATCACTATCCTGAGGGTTCTTTAGATAACTGCCCATCTTGTAGAGTTCGTCACTGTTGGAATCGATATGCCGGATAGGGGTATAGGTGTTTTTTACGGGTTTGCCTCCATATACCACGGTTTTCCCGTCCTGATATACCGTATCGCCTGGCAACAGCCAGTCTTCCCTCGGACTATCCTGGCTGTGCAGAGGTCCGAAGCTCACATGCTGTGCCTGGGCTTTCATTCCTATCAGTGCGAAGCCCAGGAGAAGAAGATATAATCTTTTTGTTGTCATCATATCAAATCGTTTATGTAGCCTCATTTTCGAAGCTTTTTATGTTATTCACCAATTTTCGAGCATCATTTTGCCCGTTTCTGTCATTTTGCACGCAAAGATATAAAGAAAGTTTGAGAAAAGCATAACTTTTTAGAATAAAATCATTATCTTTGCAATCAATAACATAAAAAACAGATTTAAGTATTAAGAAAATGAAAAAGATAATAACGATATCTGCCCTCTTGCTGACTGCTTTTGCTCCTCAGGCAATGGCGCAGGAACAGACTCAGCCATCTCAGCAGACTGCCCGTCCGGCATACGATAACGAGCTGCTCCCTTGGGAGACACCCCGTGATACCACCTGCCACGAGGTACTGCTGGAAACCACGATGGGCAATATACGTGTGGCTCTTTATAACGACACTCCGCATCACCGCGACAACTTCCTCAAGCTTGTGAACAGCGGATATTACAACGGCTGTATCTTTCAGCGTGTCATCAAGAACTTCATGATCCAGGGTGGTGATTACTCTTGTCGCAAGGTTACTCCCGGAAAGGTGGAGAAGTTTGATGTCAATTATACGGTACCAGCCGAAATCATCTATCCAAAATATTACCACAAGCGCGGTCAGCTCTGTGCAGCCCGTGAGGGGGATGATGAGAATCCAACCAAGGCTTCAGCCTCTACCGATTTCTATATCACCTGGGGCAGAAACTTCTCACCCCGACAGATGGAATACTATGTAGAGAAGGAGAAGAGAGAGGGTGCGAAATCCTACGCATTGCCATCCGAGCAGTTGCAGCAGGGTTACATCAAGCATGGTGGAGTGCCTCATCTGGACAATGGATATACCGTGTTCGGCGAGGTGCTGGAAGGTATGGATGTGGTAGATAAGATCCAGAATGTGGCTACCAACAAGGACAACAATGACCGCCCGCTGGAAGACATCGTCATCACCAGAGCCACCCAGGTGAAATAGACCAGCAAGGGGAAAATACCTAAAATGAAAACAATAACATTATAATACGGGAAAAATGAAATCTTTAAAGGAGTTATACCGAATTGGCAAGGGACCATCGAGCAGTCATACGATGGGACCTCAGCGCGCAGCTAAGCTCTTCCTGGAGCGTTGTGCTAATGCTTCGTCCTACGAAGTTACATTATATGGTGCCCTGGCTGCTACCGGCAAGGGTCACATGACCGATGTGGCTATCGAGGAAGTGCTCAAGAAGCATATTGTTCATATCATCTGGAAGCCTCAGGTCTTCCTGCCTTTCCATCCTAACGGAATGAAGTTTGTGGGCAAGGACCTGAATGGCGACGTGATTGATGAGTGGATTGTTTATAGTATCGGTGGCGGTGCCATCTCGGATGGTTCTGATGGACAGTCGGAGTTGGGCGCTGAAGATGTCTATGACCTGAAGACGATGGCGGAAATCCAGAAATGGTGCTACGACAACGGCCGCTCTTTCTGGGAATACGTGGAGAAATGCGAGGATAAGGATATCTGGGATTATCTCCATAAGGTCTGGGATACCATGAAGCAGTCTATCCACAATGGTCTCAGTCATGAGGGTGTCTTGCCTGGACCGCTGAAACTCCAGCGCAAGGCTGCTGTCTATCATATCAAGGCAAAGGGCTATCGTGCTTCCTTGCAGAGCCGCGGACTGATTTATTCCTATGCACTGGCGGTGAGTGAGGAGAATGCATCGGGCGGTACCATCGTTACGGCTCCTACCTGTGGTGCCTGTGGTGTACTTCCTGCCGTACTCTATCACATGCATACCGCTCATGAAATGAGCGAGGAGCGCATCCTCCGTGCCTTGGCTACTGCCGGACTGGTGGGTAACATCGTCAAGCACAATGCTTCTATCAGTGGTGCTGATGTGGGTTGCCAGGGTGAGGTAGGTGTAGCCTGTGCGATGGCTTCAGCTGCGGCATGCCAGCTCTTCGGTGGTAGTCCTGCCCAGGTAGAGTATGCTGCCGAAATGGGATTGGAGCATCATCTGGGTATGACCTGCGACCCGGTTTGCGGATTGGTACAGATTCCTTGCATCGAGCGCAATGCCTTTGCGGCTGCCCGTGCTCTGGATGCTGATCTCTATGCTTCCTTCTCGGATGGTCATCACAGCGTATCATTCGATAGAGTAGTAGAGGTGATGCGACAGACCGGTCACGATCTCCCTTCGCTCTATAAGGAAACCAGCGAGGGCGGTTTGGCAAAAGGCTTTAAAGGAGAATAATGCGCCCTGAAGGAGAATAATCGCCCTGAAGTCGAATATTCGGACTTCCCGGCACGCCCTGAAAGGGCAGAAGCTCCTAGCCCAGGGTAACACCCTGGGTAAAAATAGCAGTTAGCAATGCGCCCTGAAAGGGCAAAAGCTTTTTATTAATTAGATGATTTATAATAGATTAAAACAATTTAGTTTAAGTACTTTAGTAATAGTAGCCTGTCTTCTTCTGGCTTCCTGCGGCTCGGATTCTTCCGATGCGAAGAAGCAGTTGAAGGCGAAGGCTGATTTGCAGGGTGCCGTTATCGGCGTACAGTTAGGTACCACCAGCGACGGCCTTGCCACTGAGTTGGAAAAGAAAGGAGATGGCACCAAGGTAGAACGATACAACAAGGGAGCCGATGCCATTCAGGCGCTCCTCCAGGGTAAGATCGACTGTATGGTGACCGATGAGGCACCAGCCAAGGCATTCCAGCGGGTGAATCCTTCTCTCCGCATTCTGCCGGAAACCTTCGATGCCTCCTCTTTCGCCATCTGTGTGGCAAAGGATCATGCCGAGTTGCAGCAGTCCATCAATCATGCCATCCGTATCCTGAAGGCGAATGGTGTCATCGATTCCATCGTCAACCGCCATCTGGAACGGGGCATTGCCGTGGCTTATACGCCTAAGACTTCGGATGTGAAGAAGGTTGGACCGGAAGCGCTGCAGAAGCTCGGACTGAAGAAGAGTCTCCGCTTTGCCACCAACGCCACCTTCGAACCATTCGAGTACTACCAGGATGGTAAGATTGTGGGTATCGATGTAGATGTGGCGAATGCCATCGGCGATGTGATGGGTGTGGATGTCGAGATTCTAGATATGGAGTTTGATGCCATCATCACTTCCGTACAGGCTGGTAAGGCTGATGCCGGTATCGCCGGTATTACCGTCACCCCGGAGCGGGAGAAGAACATTGGATTCACCGATTCCTACGCCGATGTGCGACAGGTCATCATGGTAAATTCCGGAAATGCAGAAGTGGCTGATGCACAGCATGGATTTCTGGATAAGTTCAAGTCTTGCTTCATCGATGACAACCGCTATGAGTATCTCCTGCAGGGATTGGGCAATACGCTCATCATCACCTTCTTCGCCATCATCCTTTCCGTGATTCTCGGTACGCTGATAGCCATTGTCCGTGCCCGTCACGAGCGTCGGGGTGGTTGGCGCATTCCGAATATGCTCTGCCAGTTGTATCTCACCGTCATGCGTGGCACACCTACCATGGTGCAGTTGCTCATCATCTATTATGTGGTCTTCGCCTCTGCCGATGTCAACAAGATCCTGGTAGCTGTGATAGCCTTCGGTTTGAACTCTGCGGCATATATTGCCGAGGTCATCCGTTCGGGTATCATGTCGGTAGATGATGGACAGATGGAAGCGGGTAGAAGTCTCGGTCTTTCTTATGGCAAGACCATGCGACTCATCATCCTGCCACAAGCCTTCAAGAATGTGCTGCCGGCGATGGGTAATGAGCTTATCACCCTGCTCAAGGAGACTTCCATCAGCGGTTACATCGGTCTCGTGGATCTTACCAAGGGTTCCGATATCATCCGTAGCATCACCTACGAGGCAATGATGCCGTTGGGTGTGGTTGCCTGCCTGTATCTCATCATCGTCCTCGGACTGAATGCCGGAGTGAGAAAGTTGGAAAAGCGTTTGAGAAAGAGCGAAAGATAATAGAATGGATAAAATGAACGAGATAATCAAGATAGAAGGACTTCGCAAGCGCTTCGGCGACAACGAAGTCCTGAAAGGCATTACCACTTCCGTCAAACAGGGCGAAGTGGTTGCCATTATTGGCCCGTCGGGCTGTGGCAAGAGTACCTTCCTGCGTTCCATCAATCTCCTGGAGGAACCTACGGAGGGAAAGATTCTGATCGATGGTATAGACCTTACCTCCTGGGATGTAGATATCAATAAGATGCGTCAGCGGGTGGGTATGGTGTTCCAGCAGTTTAATCTTTTCCCGAACATGACCATCCGCCGCAATATCATGCTGGCACCGGTAGAGTTGGGAAAGATGACCCGTGAAGAGGCGGATGAGAAGGCTACAGAGCTTCTCTCCCGCATCGGATTGCTGGACAAGGCAGACAGTTACCCGGATAGTCTTTCGGGCGGACAGAAGCAGCGTGTAGCCATCGTCCGTGCCCTGGCAATGAATCCGGAGGTTCTTCTTTTCGATGAACCTACTTCTGCGCTCGACCCGGAGATGGTAGGAGAAGTATTGCAGTTGATGAAGGATGTGGCTGCCGAAGGTATGACGATGGTGGTTGTAACCCACGAAATGGGCTTTGCCCGAGAAGTTGCCAATCGTGTGCTCTTCTTCAGTGATGGCTATATCACGGAAGATGGCTCTCCAGAAGAAGTCTTCAATCATCCGAAGTCTCCAAGACTCCAGGAGTTCCTGGGTAAAGTCCTGTAGGAGTTATCCTCCTAGTTTCGCAAGTAAGCCCCACACGCCCTGAAAGGGCAGAAGCTCCTAGCCCAGGGCATCGCCCTGGGTAATGTTGGCAAAAAGTAAAGTCGCCCTGAAAGGGCAAAAGCTTTGAAATTGAAAGCTTTTGCCCTTTCAGGGCGACTTTTTTGTATCTGTTCTAAAACCCAGGGCGATGCCCTGGGCTAGGAGCTTTTGGGCTTTCAGCCCGTTTCAACCGTACAGTTCGTTATTTTTTAGCCTCAATGATCTCTTCAGCACGCTTCAGCGCCTTGCTGATATGATCAGTGATGTTTTCCTTGCCGAGCATATTGTAGAAGCCAGCCTTCTCCAACTGGGCGTTAACCTTTTCGCAGACACCGGAGAGAACCACCTGGATATCCTCTTTCTGACTCATCTCGCAGAGGTTGGTGAGGTTGTGGATACCGGTAGAATCCACGAATGGAACCTTACGCATGCGGATGACGCGAACCAATGGACGGTCACCGAAGGCAGCCATCACTTCCTCAAATTTATTACCTGCTCCGAAGAAGAAAGGACCGTTGATCTCATATACCTCTACACCCTTAGGAATTGTATAATGCTCCAGGTTGGTAGAGAGGAAATCGTATTCCTTGTTCAGGTCAATCTCGTCCTCAGTGATAGCAGTTACATCGGTAGTCTCGCTCATTCGCTTCATGAAGAGCAGACAGGCGATGATCAGACCCACCTCGATAGCAACGGTCAGGTCGAAGATGATGGTCAGGAAGAAGGTAATCAGGAGCACGGTAACGTCGCTCTTAGGATTCTTCATCAGACCCAGGAAGCTTCTCCAGCCACTCATACCATAGGAAACCACAACCAGTACACCTGCCAGACAAGCCATAGGAATATACTTGGCGAGTGGCATCAGGAAGAGGAAGATGAGCAACAGTACCACTGCATGGATGATACCTGCGACAGGAGTCTTACCGCCGTTGTTGATATTGGTCATTGTGCGGGCGATGGCACCGGTAGCAGGAATGCCGCCGAAGAGTGGGGAAGCGATGTTCGCCAGACCCTGGGCAATCAACTCAGTATTAGAATCGTGGTGGTCGCTGATGACACCGTCGGCAACGGTAGCAGAGAGCAGACTCTCGATGGCACCGAGGATGGCGATGGTGATGGCAGGAGATACCAGACTCTTGATGGTTTCCCAGTTCATCTCAGGAACCTGGGCAGCAGGCAACTCGTTGCTGATAGAGAAACGGTCGCCGATGGTCTCGATGCTCTCTACGCCGGCAAACTGCTTGAGCAGCAGCGCCACAACGGTCATCAGGATGATGGCGATGAGCGATCCCGGAATCTTCTTGCTGAACTTAGGAGTGATGGCGATGACCACCACGCTAACCACACCGATGAGGGCACACCAAGGGTCGATGGTGTCGAAACTCTGGAAATAGACACCCCATTTCTCCAGGAAGTCAGAAGGATTGGAAGCCAATGTCAAACCGAAGAGATCCTTGATCTGTGTGGTGAAAATGGTTACGGCGATACCGCTGGTGAAACCTACCACGATAGGATAAGGGATGTACTTGATGATGGTACCGAGTCGGAGCAGACCGAAGAGCACCAGGAAGAGACCTGCCATCAGCGTTGCGATGGTCAATCCCTCGAATCCATACTTCTGGATGATGCCGTAGATGATGACGATGAATGCTCCTGTAGGTCCGCCGATCTGCACTTTGCTTCCGCCGAAGATGGAGATGATGAGACCCGCTACGATGGCTGTGATGATACCCTTCTCGGGTGTCACGCCAGAAGCGATACCGAATGCGATGGCCAGAGGCAGGGCTACGATACCAACGATGATACCTGCCATAAGGTCAGACATGAATGTTTTCTTGTTATAACTCTTCAAGCAAGAAAACAAACTCGACTTAATTGCTATTGCCTTCATTTAAAAAGTTTTGTTATATGAATTAATGTGATTTTTGCTTCGTTATCCGAAAATCGACTGCAAAGGTACAACTATTATTTCATATAACAAAATCTTTTTTAATGTTTTTTAATTACTGCAGCTGAGTCATATGATAACCCAGTCTCTTCAGTTCCATGGCTGCGCCCATCAGATACATTTGATGTAAAGCTGCAATGAAACCACGGAAAGCAGCCTCAGTACCAGGCTCATATCCCTGATGGATGAGCAGGGTATAGGTGCGTGCGGCACACTCTGCTACGATGGTAGAAGTAGTTTTGTGCTCGTTCTCGTCGAGCAGCAGAACCTGGTCGAGAATATAGTCATCCATGTGGTCGAAATCAATGCGGTCTCTGAGGTATTCATAAAGATTATCTACCTTGCCATACAGTTCCCAGTCCTCGTCCCAGTATTTGGCGATGGCCATGCCCACGAACATAATCCATCCCAGAGCCACGGTAGGGTATTTGCTGAACTCGCGCATGGCATCTGGCAGATAGCTTTCGCCAATTTTCGCCCACTGTTCCTCGATGTCTGGAGCATCCGGAAGCTGCTCGTCAACACGTTGTCTGCCAGCAAGGTACATACTCAGATCCTGCTTGAAGATCTCTTCTATTCTTTTGCTTTTATTTTCCATATTATTTAATCTTTATTGTCTCTAACTGTAATTGATGGTACAAAGGTAAAACAAAAAACTCAGATAATGCCCGTTTTTTACAAGTTTTAATGCTTCCCCCCCCCGTGAGATAACACAGCGTAATTTCCTTTATTTATCAAAGAATCATTCCGAATATTGCTTAATTCTTTAGTATATAGTAAGTTGTAATACTCCGTTGGATGATGTTCCTTAAATATAAAGCAAAAACTCTGAAAAATTCACTAAAAAATTAACACATAAAATTTGGTCATATACTTAGTTTTTTGTACTTTTGCAACAGATTCTGCATCTCTTGGCAAGAGATCAACAGAAATCTCGAATTAAGAAATAGATAAAATGGCTTTCTAAGGCGCAATCAATATGAATAATATGTTGCAGTACCCTAGCTACGCTGTATCAGTGATGCAGCCAGCAGAAAGACATAAAAGTGTTGACGATTAGTGGAAGTTAGTCTATTGGTTTTCAATGCTGTGATACATGTCACAACCCCTTATAGTCCGGGAAGAGTCATCTTTTCAGGGGAAGCAGAGCTATATACTTTCCACAATATCGATTAATGAATTTTAGCATTTTACCTATGCCAGTATTAACAGTCAATCATTTCATCAGATATGTGGTTTATAGTACAGACCGATGTGTCCGGAGAGAATAAATCCATTGAATTCTTAAAGGAGCATTACCCGGAAGTCATCTCCGACTATTACTTTCCTTTGGGTAGGAAGACCATTCCTGCCGAAGATGGTAGCGAGAAGGTGCGTTTCGTACCCATCCTTTCAGGTCTCTTCTTTATCCGGATAGAAAATAAGAAAGCACTGGAGCGCATCCTTTCCCATAACGGCTATTTCCAGTATCAGGGCTATGACTTTGATATCAAAACCAGGGAAACGGTAGAGCGTACCTTCTTTGCCAAGGCTCGACTGCTCTGCGCAGATAGAGAGAATTACTCCCTGGACGAGATTATCGACCTCGCCCGCATCCCGAATGCGGATATGGAGCGCTTCATCTATTATAATGAGCAGATAGCTGAAAATATCCAGGGACTGAGCATCGTAGATAAGCGGTATGATGATCTCATCCTCGAGAATGATACCATCCGCATCCTCAACGGATCGTTGAAGGGTTGGGTAGGCGTGGTGAAGCAGATCAAGAAGAATGGCAAGAAAGACCGCCACCTTCTGGTACGTTTCGGAAACAACCGCTGCCTCAACATCTCCAATATCCGCCAGTATGATATCCGGGTAGAACACGAGGCAACCCGGGGAGCCAAGTCGGAAGCGGTAGGCGTATGGCGTGCTATCGACCAGCTCATCGGTTATCTCCAGTTCCGGTATCCGGCAGAAAATGCTGCAGCCACCCTGCGTCGTCTCTTTGAGAATTACCAGAAGAAACTGACCTGCCATCGTGGCTGTCATCAGACAGACAAGGCATATAGCATTAAGAAATCAACATTAGAAGCAGCCCAGAAGAAGGAAGTGCTCGATCATATCGACGAGGCGATGCATCCCAACTTCCGCATCCTCGCCGGTTATTTCAAGACCGATAATGCTACTATCCGTGAAGGATTGAAGGAACTCATCCCCGATGTCCTGCTCCGTCCTTTTCTTACGCCAAGTACCGACATCCCGATTCCGCAGGATCAGGAATATACCGTGTTTCAGCATAATGGTATCGTTGAGCTGGTTATCCGCTGCCATCTGCAGGAATACTTCAGGGGTAAGAAGTATGAGGCAGATAAATACAATCCCGTCTTCGATGAGGATTATGAGTATGATGCCCATATCGCCCTGTTGCCGACAGATGAGGGTAAGGTGAAGGCAATTACCTCATGGGGTGCTTTCTACGACCGGTATGCCATGCTCGATGAGGAAGATCACCGGAAGTTCCTCCTCGATCTGGAAACTAAGAAGTATCCTCGTCTCCTGCGTCTGCTTACTCAGGGCAGATACAGATTTGAGAAAGTCCATCAGATAGGAGGTTTCTCTCTCGATATGGATATTCCTTATACGGAGAATATCCAGGAGATGGCACGGCAGGCAATCGCCCAGCTTCAGGCATCCGGTGATGAACCGGGCTTCTTGTCCCAGACCACGGCAGTTGCCGTAGAGATGTGGCAGGGCGCCCGACTTCTGATGTGGCGCCAGTTGCTTCAGCGTTATGTCCTCCTCCATAAGGTACCGGTAGCAGATCTTCCAAGTGTCATTGTCTCCGACACAGGGTTGGAGGAGAAGTTCAGGCTTCAGGAAGGTAAGCTCCAGATAGGAGAGGTTGCCCAGGCTCTTCTGGAACGCCAGCAGCAGATTACTGCCTATCTGGAAAAAGGACAGTTGCAGCAGGCAGCCATCCGCTTCCTGGCAATGACGAAGGTCATCTCCGTCCATTTTGCCAAGGATGAGCTTTACAACTATATCACAGACGACTTCAATCCGAATGACACCTGTACATCGCTTTTTGACACGATCGTTCAGAAAACAGGAAAACACAGGAATGTAGTCAACTATCTGTATAAGGGAATGGTAGAGCTGCAGCAGGAAGATGCATGGACGTATTTCAAATACCCATCCTTCCTCAAGAAAGCAAAAGATGTGTATAATAAGATAAGAACTCACTAGATAATAGTGATCTTTATAATAACAAGAAAAAATATAAGTTTATGAGTCAGCAGAATAATCAGCAGAATAATCAGAACGAACCAAACAAGACACTTTCAAATGGGATGCTGCACAAGATGAAAGTATCCCTCTTTGTCAACCGATTGACAAACTGGTATTTCTCTAAGAACGCCCTCCCATATTGGTGTATCCTGGCATTGGATAGCCTTGCAATCCTCTTTGCAGGAATTGTCGCTACTTATATAGCAGAAGGTGGAGATGCTCTGGCAGATCATTTCTGGGGTTATTTCTTCACATTCGTGTGCACCCTTCCTCTCTTCATGGTAGGAATGAGAATATTCCATACCTATTCGGGCATCATGCGCTATTCTTCGTTTGTCGATCTGATGCGTATCTCCGCTGCTCTGATCTTGGGATATGCCTTCAATAGTCTCCTTCTTCTGGTATTGCCGGATGATTACATCTATAAGATTTCGTTAGAGGGTATCATCGTGATGCTCTTCATCTCGATGTGTGAGATGTGGACGATGCGTATCCTCGTTAAATATATGTATGATTCCACCTTTGCCGTAGATATCCGTACCCCTGTATTTATCCTGGGGGTTCGTCAGGGTGGTATTGCTCTGGCTAAGTCTATGCGCAATGACCACCCATCCCAGTATGTCGTCAAGGGCTTTACTACCATCGAGGAAGATGTGGTAGGTAGATATCTGTTGGGTTGCGAGGTGTATCCATACGATGAGAAGCTCATCTCAGTTATGCATAATATGAATGTCAAGACCCTCTTTGTCAGCCCGCTGGTCACAGATCAGTTCCTGGAGATGCAGGATATGATAGACAAGCTTACCGCTGCCGGCATCAAGATTATGATGATGCCAAAGGCACAGTGGTGGGACGGCAAGTCAAACATCCGTCACCAGATGATGCGTGAGGTGGATATCGAAGATCTCCTGCCACGAGATAAGATTGAGGTAGATATGGATGCTATCGGCAAGCTCCTCAGCGGCCGCACCATTCTCATTACAGGTGCAGCCGGAAGTATCGGTTCCGAGATGGTGAAGCAGATTGCCGTTTACCATCCAGCCCGTCTGGTTCTGGTAGATGCGGCAGAGACTCCTATGCACGATGTCCGTCTCTTCATGAGCAAGAACTATGCGGATATCCCATGCCAGACCATCGTTACCAGCATCACCAATGCTACCCGTATGGAGCATATCTTCTCAGCCTATCATCCAGACTATGTATTCCATGCAGCAGCCTATAAGCACGTGCCGATGATGGAGGACAATCCTTCAGAAGCCGTACAGAATAATATATATGGTACGCGCGTGATAGCCGATATGGCAGTGAAGTATGGCACCAAGAAGTTTGTGATGATCTCTACCGACAAGGCTGTGAACCCAACCAACGTGATGGGATGCAGCAAGCGAATCTGCGAGATCTACTGTCAGTCGTTGAACAAGGCGATAGTAGATGGCAAGGTCAAGGGAGTCACCCAGTTTGTCACCACCCGCTTTGGTAATGTCTTGGGCAGCAACGGTTCAGTTATTCCGATCTTCAAGAAGCAGATAGCGATGGGTGGTCCTATCACCGTCACCCATCCAGACATCATCCGTTTCTTCATGCTCATTCCTGAGGCATGTAAGTTGGTATTGGAGGCAGGTACCATGGGTAAGGGAGGCGAGATTTTCGTCTTCGATATGGGCAAGCCTGTCCGCATCGCCGACCTGGCAAAGCGTATGATAGCCCTCTCGGGTGTAGATGGCATCGACATCAAATACGTAGGATTGCGTGATGGCGAGAAGCTCTACGAGGAAGTCCTGAACGACAAGGAGGCAACGGTACCAACCCATCATCCAAAGATCATGGTAGCCAAGGTTCGTGAGTATCCATACGAGTTGGCGTGCCAGAACGAGCAGGAACTCTACGACCTCTCCTTCACCTACGATGATATGGCAGTAGTGAAGAAGATGAAGCAGATTGTTCCAGAGTACAAGAGTCAGCACTCGAAGTACGCCCAGCTTGATGCATAGCGGTTCCGAGCACCGGAGGGCGGTTACATTCCGAGAACAATATTAAGGTGTAATGGTTATGGCAATAGCTTCATTTTCTTAGAAAAAATCTATTGTCTTTAAAAGAAAGGAATTATTATGGTTGATGCAATTAAGATAGCATCTTATATCAGTCAGCGTTACGAGTATCAGTATGGTGCTCGTATTGACGAGATGAAGTTGCAAATTCTTCTTTATTTTATGCAGCGTGAGAGTATAGTTCGGACAGAGAGTCCTCTGTTTGAATCAATATTTTATGCTCATTCATTTGGACCATATCTTCCCGAAGTTCATGCCGCTTACGTTTCTGATTCGTTGCATGATATTCTGCCGTCAAGCTTTCTTGAAGAATTTAGGCCCGTTTTCGATAGTGTTTTCGAGCTGCTATCAACAAAGAAAACAAGAAGTTTATGCAATCTTGTCCATGGCGAAGATTCTTGGAAGCACGCCATGATGAAAGGTGAGGGTACTCCAATGGATATCCAAGACATCAAAAAAGATGCCACCCGTTTCCGGATAAGACGTTTCTTGTTAAGCAACTTGGAGCAATTCCATAAACCGATTTACGTATGAAGATAACTGAATCACAATTGGATTTGCTAAGGAGTTTAAAGTGTGAGCGGCTCTCGTCAAATCCTGCAAATTTCTCTTTGATAGATGATTTCTACAATTCTCGTAACAATAGTCTTGTAGATACCTTGCAAGGAGATGCCTATGATGATGATGAGAATAATCGTATTGCTTATTATATAGTGAAAAGTGATAAGGATGAAATCCTTTTCTTCTTTTCACTAAAATGTGGTTTGCTTTATGATGAATTCATTGAAGGTGATCGCTTGAAAGAGATACAATCCTTTTATGACACAATACTCCGTTTAAGTTTGGATGAGACCCAATCTGCAGAAAACAAGAAGGCTATAGCCTCTATTCTAGAAAGTGTTCGTTCAAAGAAGGGTATTAAGAAGGAGGATGTGGCAAGAGTTTTACATTTATCGGTTGATTCCGAAGAATTCACTAAAATATTCGGCAAGAATCTAAAGAATGTTGGCAAGACATTTCCTGGTGTTGAGTTGGTTCATTTTTGTGCGAATGATGCTCATCGTGATGTTTGGGATGGATATGATTTCCCTCAGAATATGGGAACCACTATATTTTGGTATTTCATAGTACCTAAGATAAAGGAACTATTGAAAATTGTAGGTTGTGAATATGTTTTCTTATTTGCAGCCGACTTGACACCTTATGAAGAATTAGTTCGCTATTATTCTGATCAGTTGAAGTTTGAGAAGGCAGATGAGCATTGTGTCGCCATTCCGATGTATGATTTCACCTGTCAATTTATGAGTCAGAAGACTTCTGAATTAGATGAGAAAAGGAAACAATTCTTTGAAGATTTTAATGAGTAGTTATCCCATCCTCGGAGGTATAATCATATAGCAAGTCATCCCTCTGCGGTCCCATCCCGCAAAACTTGGCGCAGACCTCTGATGGTCCGCTAACCATAGAGTGTAGCGGTTCCGAGCACCGGAGGGCGGTTACATCCCCGCTTCCTGAGGTTTCTGTCCCCTTGAAGGGGAACCGAAGGGGTCGTAAAGACTATTGAAGAGGGGCTTGTGGAGAAAGTGGAGCTCTCCTTGCAGGAGAAACGGAGAGGTAGAAAAACTTTTACCAAAAAAGGAGATATAATTATGGATACAATAGCAATAAATAGCAATATATATAAGGGAGCAGAAAGTTACGCTAAGATGCATAATATGAGTGTGACTGCTGCAATAGAAAAGGCGATCTTATTGTTTCTGCAAAAGGTGCAGCCTAAGCAGAAACCAATGGAAACCGCCGAGTTCAAGGATGCTTTGTCTTATGTAAAGACATTGAAAGCAACTGGTGGACGCCCTATACCTGCTGATGAAAACAGTTTAGAAGCGTTGGTTGATATGAAATATGCCTTATGAGAGCTTTTATAGATACGAATATCTTAATAGATTTCGTTGCAAATCGTGATGGCTTTTCTGATGATGCAGACAAACTTTTTGCACTTGGAGTAACTGGTGACATCAAGTTGATGACATCAGCTTTGTCATATGTTACGGCTATGTATGTAGCCCATAAGTATGACTATCAGAATATAAAAGAGACACTTCTTGCGGTGTCTTCCTTTGTAGATGTATTAGACTTGCAAGGCAATACGGTAGTTGAAATGCTTTCTTCTGATTGGAAAGATTATGAAGATGCAACGCAGAATGCTACTGCATTAAAGATAGAGGCAGATTGTATCGTAACTCGAAATAAAAAAGATTTTTCTAAATCTTCTTTGCCTGTTTATACTCCAGGAGAGTTATTTGATATTCTGAATAAGTAAGCTACTGATATGTTTATGTTGAAGCCAGAACATTAGCAATTAGGTACTTGTTCGCTTTCCCTCTGCGGTCCCATCCCGCAAAACCTGGCGCAGACCTCTGATGGTCCGCCAACCATAAAGCGTAGCGGTTCCGAGCTCCGGAGGGCGGTTATATCTCTAATCTCTATGGTAGGGATTTAGGTCTTGCGTAGATAGTAACTATGGAAGAAATGATATTTTTTACAGAAGAAGAAATTCTGGATAAGCATATAGGTAAGATAGGAACCCCTCATAGAAACCAATTTGAAGATGAAATCAATACTTTCTTAATTGGTGAGGTAATAAAGGAAGTAGTATTTTTGCGGTAGTTTTAAAATATAGGAGGATTAAATATGATAGAAATTAAAGAAACATTAGTTATTAAAAGCGATTCCCCAAAGGTAGCAGATTAATAAGGAGATTACGTTATGAACATAGAAGAAAAAAAAGCAGATTTTATGCGTCGCTTCAAGGCTTCTAGGGAGCGAAAGGCTGAATACATAGCACAAATGGAAAAGCGTATGCGTGATGACTATCGCCGCAGAACCGGTAAGGAAGCAGAATCCTTTTGTGTGTTGTAAGAATGAAAAAATTAGATTTAGTCAAGATTAATAGTTGTGCACCATATGCAGTGAAAGAAGATACGCAAGAAGGTGCATATACCTTTATCGCAGATTCAGGAGCTGAGTTTTCAATCGGCTTTATGCCTGATGATTTGATTCAATCCGATGAGTCCTACGAATTTATCATTGGTAATCTCAATGGTGTGAAATCACCTCGTGATAAAAATGTCAAAGCTACAGTCATAGCAATTGTAGAGGAATTTTTCAATGCCAATAAGGCAACGATGTTGTTTTTATGCTCTACAAGTGACGGCAAGCAATTGATGAGAGGACGGTTGTTCAAAAATTGGTTCGATACATATAAATATCGTAATCGTTTTACAATGGTGACATCTACTTTGTTAGATGAATATGGAATAGACAATGTTGCTTCTGTAATCATCAGAAATGACAATCCTAATCTTGGTAAAATATTGGCAGAATTTGGAGAAACGATAGAAATGTTTAGTCATAAACCAAGTATAGGTTGACAAATACAATTTTCCTCATTCGAGTGGCGACAAGCACAGAGCGATACTGCAATGAGGACCTATTCTGGCGGTCTTAATCTGCAAGCCGTCCCCCAGCGGTCCCAGCCCGCAAAACCTGGCGTAGACCTCTGATGGTCCGCCAACCCTAGAGCGTAGCGGTTCCGAGCACCGAGTAGGGCGGTTACATCCCTTGCCCCTGAGGGGCGAGGGCTTGGGAGTGAGGTGGAGCTCTCCTTGCAGGAGAGACGGAGAGGTAGAAAATCCATCTTCTTTAACGGTAAAGAAGGCGGGATGATTTCCAACAATATTGTAATAATATATCAGGAGAAGTAATGAAGACAATAGATCAGATATTAAAGATAAAGGCAGTAGTGCTTTATATACTGAAAGCATTTCCAGAAGGCGTAGATTATATTCACCTCTTCAAGGTAATGTATTTTGCCCAGCAAAATCAGTTGAAAGAGTATGGCCTGCCCATTATTTATGATACGTTTGTAGCGAGAAAGCATGGACCAGTACCAGCTTTAACCTACAAGGTATTGCGAGGAATAGAAGGGAAAGCAGACCTTTCTTCACCAGAGTTGAAAGATTTTGCAGATTCTTTGAATATAGCTATCTCACAAGATGGTCATCAACTCATTTTTGCAGCGAATACTGCTGAATGCGATATGGATGAGTTATCCAGAGCCGATGTGAAGATGCTTGATAAATGGATAGAAAGATGTAAGAATATCAATTCCTTTGATTTGTCCGACAAGTCCCACGAGGACAAAGCATGGAAAAGGGCAAAACGCCAGTCAGACAAAACAGGCGAGGACACCAAAATTACCATGTACGATATGGCAGAAGCTGCTGGAGCCACCAAAGCTATGCTATGTGTGATTCGTGATCGTCAATCTGTTCAAAAAGCATTGGCATGGACTTAAGGGAATTACAGAAATCCTATCTTGATAATCTTCGTAAGGTTACTGAGGAAAAACTAGAAATCGGATCATTGATCCGAACAGTTATTTCTATAGACGAGGGCCTAGTCTTTAAGGATGGAAGAAAACAGAAACCAAAGAAGTTGGTAATTATCGGAGTAGATAAAGTGGAAAAAATCTGTTATGGTTCTGTTTTGGTTAATACCAAAATGAGTCCAAAGGCAGCTTATTCCGCTTCTTTCCTTTCTGCTCAATATCTTCTTCATCAAACAGATTATCCTGAGTTCCTGAAGTATGATAGTTTTGTAGATTGCGGTATGCTCTTTTCTATTCCTGTAAAGAAGTTGATGGAAGGAGAGTATTTTGGGTGTTTATCAACAGAAGATCTCTCTGGAATCTTTGAGGTTCTTATGTCGACCGAGACTCTTACTAATAAAGAAAAAAAGAGATTTGGCATCCTTTGAAGAAGTGCGAAGCAAAAACCTTAAAAAAGTAGCAAGGGGGACCATGCGGTCCCAGCCCGCAAAACTTGGCGCAGACCTCTGATGGTCCGCCAACCACAGGTACATAAGTGACATTAAAATAATGTAATTATGAGAACGTTCAATTATAGTGAAATACAAAACACTCCAGTTTGGAATGAAGTAAAGAATTGGAGTGAAGATCGCAAAAATGCCCTCATAACATTGTTATATTCAACGATGAATGGTATCAATCCTTATGAGGCTCCAGAAGAAAAAGTACAGGCATTTGTAAATGATATGCCTCATGAGATTTTAGAAATGGCATCAGAGTATGCCATTAGACAAAGTCGTTCAGGCAGAGGTACGTCTCATACTCAAGCAATTGAAAAAATTAAGGAACAAAGAGGATGGAATAATATGGTCTGATATAGCGTTTCATTAACTAAATGAAGTCTTAGCCTATGGTCTCTGATGGTCCGCTAATTTCCCTCTTCTTCCCTGAGGTTTCTATCCTCTTGAAAGGGAACCTAAAGGATATAAGTTTAATTAAGATAGTATAATGTTAGAAAGATTTAGGGTTCTTTATTCAAAAGAAGCTGATGACTTTTTGGATAGTCTTCCACAAAAGGCTAAGGATAAGATTTTGTCGAATATTAGAAAGGCTAAATATGTGTTAGATCCTAAGCTTTTTAAAAAGTTAGAAGGAACTGATATTTGGGAATTCCGTACGAAATATGATGGAATTCAATATCGCTTGCTTGCCTTTTGGGATACCTCAACTAATTCTTTAGTTGTTGCTACACATGGGTTTATCAAGAAAGTACAAAAGACTCCTAAACAACAGATAAAAAGAGCCGAGGAAATTAGAACGTTGTATTTTAAAATGAAAGGATAGTAACTATGGAAGAAATGAAATTTTTTACAGAAGAAGAAATTCTGGATAAGCATATAGGTAAGATAGGAACCCCTCATAGAAACCAATTTGAAGATGAAATTAATACATACTTAATTGGTGAGGCAATAAAGGAGGCTCGTAAGAAAAAGCAACTTACTCAAGAGCAGTTAGGTAACCTTGCAGGTGTGAAGAAAGAACAGATTTCGAAAATTGAGAGCGGTAAGAATCTTACACTCAATACGATTTCCCGAGTGCTTCATGCAATGGGATTACAAGCTCACTTAAATATTCCTTCAGTAGGTCAATATGCCCTTTAATTCTAGTAGTAAAGAATGTTTAAGACCTGATGACTGGTAATTGAAGATGTGCTTTAATTAGCAAGTTGTCCCCTTGCGGTCCCATCCCGCAAAATCTGGCGCAGACCTCTGATGGTCCGCCAACCCAAGAGCGTAGCGGTTCCGAGCACCGAGTAGGGCGGTTTTCCTCTTCTTCCCTGAGGGGAGAAGACCGAGATGAGAGGTGGAGCCTTCCTTAACGGTAAGGAAGGACGGGTAGGTTTTCGAACAAATAGCACCGAGTAGGGCGGTAACATCCTTCCTTCTGAGGTTTCTGTCCCCTTGAAGGGGAACCCGAAGGGGTCGTAAAGACCATTGAACGGAGGAATTCGAACAGAAATATGATATTAGGTAGGCGAAGCACGATTAGCATTGTTCATTAAGCTACTTTTCGCTTTTGGTGTGGAGCCTACCTTTTCAAACTAAATAAGATTAAAATATATTTATGATGACATTAAATAATCAAAACTCAGGAGAAGAACTTCTGAGCTATTATTACAGCCGTTATGGAGGATTTTGGGTCAATCCAGATTTGTTGGATTATTGCTATCTAGTAAATCCATATTTTACTCGTTCGAAAATTATAGATGAGTTAGAGTCAAATTTTCGTGTTTTAGTTTCGGAATATCCAGCAGGTATGGCTGTTAATTCTAAACTGGCTAGTGACTGTTGGAATATTAAGCAAGAATATGTTATTCCAGGAAATGGAGCGGCAGAATTGATTAAAGTCTTAATGGAGAATCTCGAAGGTACAATTGGAGTTATACGTCCTACATTCGAAGAGTATCCTAATCGCCTGCCTGATGAACGTGTTTTTACTTTTGTTTCTAAGAAAGCTGATTTTCGTTATGATGAAGATGATCTTATAGAGTATTTTAGTACAGTCCCTGTTGATACTCTGTTGTTGATAAACCCGGATAATCCATCGGGTAATTTTATATCCATGCAAGGTATCCGTAAATTAGCTGATTGGACGAAACAGAAAAATATACAATTCATTCTTGATGAAAGTTTTGTCGATTTTACCGAAGAATATCAAAATAATACCTGCATCAATAACTCTTTCCTGGAGGAGTATCCTCAGATGTTTGTGATGAAGTCTATTTCTAAGAGTTATGGAGTACCTGGCCTTCGCCTGGGTATCCTTTGTAGTTCAAATATAGATGCAATTGCAAAAATGAAGAAGAAAGTTAGCATTTGGAATATAAATTCATTTGCGGAGTTTTTTATGCAGATTTATCCAAAATATAAGGAAGATTACAAAAAAGCATGTGATCAGTTTATCAAAACAAGAAATGATTTTGAAAAGGAATTGAAGAAGATTCCGTTTATCCATGTGATGCCTTCGCAGGCTAACTATTTCTTCCTTGAGGTATTTCCTCCATATAAGCCAAAAGAACTTTGCACAACTTTGCTTGAAAAATATAATATTCTTGCTAGTGCTTGTTTGGCGAAAAAAGGAATCGAACCAAATCGATATATGCGCATTGCAGTAAGAAACCATAGCGATAATGCTAAGTTTATTCAAGCAATGTATGAATTGTTGAAATCATATAAGTAATATGGCACATATTAATACGTCTAAAGGTTTTCTAAACTATAAATCTCATTTACTCTATTTTGGGGGAAAGGTGATGAAAAAGGAAATTGTTTTGGAAAACCTGCGAATTTTAGCAACTTATCTAGATAAAATAGATATTAATTGGGGACCTGCTTTTGGTACACTTATTGGTATTGTTAGAAATGATGATTTGCAACCATGGAAACCTGCTTTTGATCTTTATATATTAAAAGAAGATGAAGAGCGTTTTAAAGATATCCTATGGCTTTTACTTGATGTAGGCTTTGAATTAGTAAGATATGAACGAAAGGGGCGATATTATCTTGAACGCAAGGGCGAATATTTCAAGATTTTTGTTCTTCATAAAATAAGTACTGAGGTAAGACATACAGGAAGTCGTGATTTTATACATGAAAAATATATTCAGAATACAGTAAAATGGGACTTTAAAGGTATAAAACTTAATGTTCCACAGGAGGTAGATGAATATTTGTCTTTTCAGTATGGTAATTGGATTGTCCCAAAACAAACTGTGTGGTACAATAGAAATATTCTTTCTAAATATTTCTATTATATTAGTACTTATATACTAGATCATTTGCCAAATTCTCTTTATTATGGTTGGATTTATTATCATCGCTTAAATGATTTCAAGGTTTTTAAAAAGCAATGTTGTCTAGCAGGAATACCACTTCCTTCAAATGTCCAACTAGCAAGTATGAAGCCTCGAAAGTATAAAAAAGTTCTTACCGTAGGTGTTTATGATTTGCTTCATAAGGGGCATGTTGAATTGTATAGGCGTGCTAAGGGATTAGGTGATTATCTTATAGTAGCTGCACAAGATAGTGACTATATTTTAAAATATAAGCCTAATGCTAAAATATTAAATTCAACAGAAGATCGTAAATATATGATAAAAGCTATAAGATATGTAGATGAAGTAATCACATATACTGATGTTGATAAAATCGTGAAGGAAGTTGATTTTGATGTATTTGTAACGGGACCTGATCAGTGCCATGAAGGTTTTTTGCGAGCCATAAAATGGTGTGAAGAGCATGGTAAAGAACATATAGTTTTAGGCAGAACTATTGGGGTAAGCTCAAGTGAACTTAAGGCGAAAATAGCTGCTAAAACAAAAAATATTTAAGGCTGATACTCTTTCTTCCGTTATATGAGAAGGAAATAAATGTATATGAGAATTTAAGACTAACAAGGGTAAATTAGTTATGGTAGATGAAAAAAATGAATAATATTTGTAGCTCTATTCAATGTAGAACTATTTAATCTTATATAAATAATGAAAGATTTTCGTAATATAAAAATAGCAGTAGCCGGTACCGGCTACGTAGGACTTAGTATTGCTACGCTATTGTCCCAGCACCATGAAGTAACTGCAGTAGATGTAATCCCTGAGAAGGTTGAGAAGATCAATAATAAGATTTCTCCTATTCAGGATGATTATATTGAGAAGTATTTGGCAGAGAAGCCATTGAACTTGACTGCAACTCTTGATGGCAAGTCTGCTTATAAGGATGCAGACTTCGTGGTGATTGCTGCACCAACCAATTATGACCCAGTAAAGAACTACTTCGATACAACCCACGTAGAAGAAGTAATCGACCTGGTATTGGAAGTAAACCCAGATGCTGTGATGGTAATCAAGAGTACCATCCCAGTAGGTTATACCCGTAACCTCTACTTGAAGTATGCCAAGAAGGGAGTAAAGAAGTTCAATCTGCTTTTCTCACCAGAGTTCCTTCGTGAGAGTAAGGCTCTCTACGACAATCTCTACCCAAGCCGTATTATCGTAGGTTATCCAAAGGTAATCGATCGTCCTGAGTTTGCAGAAGAGAATGAGGCAATCAATAAGGTTACCAATGTCGATATGATGATGGATGCTGCCAAGACTTTTGCTGCACTTCTCCAAGAAGGTGCCATCAAGGAGAATATTGATACACTCTTTATGGGTATGAAGGAATCCGAAGCTGTTAAGCTCTTTGCCAATACCTATTTGGCTTTGCGTGTAAGCTACTTCAATGAACTTGATACCTATGCTGAGGTAAAAGGCCTTGATACCAAGGCTATCATTGAAGGTGTAGGTCTTGACCCACGTATTGGTACTCATTATAATAACCCTAGCTTCGGCTATGGTGGTTATTGCTTGCCAAAGGATACCAAGCAGCTCTTGGCAAACTATGCCGATGTTCCTGAGAACCTGATTGAGGCAATCGTTGAGAGTAACCGTACTCGAAAGGACTATATCGCAGATGCCGTTCTTCAGAAGGCAGGTTACTATAGCTATGCTGATGATAACAGCTATGATGCAAGCAAGGAGCACAACTGTGTGATTGGTGTTTATCGTTTGACCATGAAATCTAACAGCGATAATTTCCGCCAGTCTGCTATTCAGGGTATCATGAAGCGTATCAAAGCAAAGGGTGCAGAGGTCATCATCTATGAGCCAACATTGGAGGAGGGTAGTACCTTCTTTGGTAGTAGAGTAGAGAATAACCTCGAAGCCTTCAAGACACAGAGCCATGCTATCATCGCTAACCGCTATGATGCTTGTCTGGATGACGTAAGAGATAAGGTTTATACTCGTGATATATTCCGTAGAGATTAATTGTATTTGTTCTTAAGCTTTTGAAAAGTTGCTTGCATTTGAACTTGAAAGGTGTTATATCTGATAGTTTACTTATTTAAAATATTTTTTTAGAATTAAATATTTAAGTTTTAATCTCTGATTGCATAATAGATTAAAAACTATTCCTGAACCTTAAGGGTTTTAGACGTAGGTTTTATTTAAAAATCATTTTTCACTTAGTATAATTGTTGTCTCAATTTAAATTTTTATATTAAAAAGAATGAAAAAAATAATAACATATGGTACGTATGATCTTCTACATCAAGGACATATAAATCTTCTCCGTCGTGCAAAGGCCCTTGGTGATTATCTTATAGTTGGAGTTACTAGTGATTCTTTTGACCGAGGAAGAGGTAAGTTAAATGTTCGTAACAATGTACTTGAAAGGGTTGAAGCTGTAAAGGCAACCGGATTAGCTGATGAGGTTATAATAAGATTACATCGGGCAAAAAATTGACGATATACAAAAGTACGATGTAGATATCTTTGCTATTGGCTCAGATTGGAAAGGTCATTTTGACTACCTCAATGAATTTTGTAAGGTTGTTTATTTACCTCGTACTGAAGGTATTTCTTCCACTATGCTACGGGCAGAGTCAACGATTGATGTCAAGGTTGGTATTTTGGGTTGTGGGCGAGTGGCAAGTAGATTTCCTAGTGAGGCATCTGTTGTCAATGGTATTCATGTAGTTGCTGCTTATGATATTGATGTAGTAGCAATTGATAAGTTAACTAATGGTAATGATGGAATAACTGCTTTTAGAAATTTGGATGATTTTTTGGATGCTATTGATGCGGTTTATCTTGCTACACCACACAATTCGCATTATCAGTATGCTAAAAAATGCATAGAACGAGGCAAACATGTTTTAGTAGAGACTCCTATGGTTCTAAATTCTGATCAGGCAAGAGAATTATTTAAGCTTGCAGAAGATCATGGAGTTATTTTAATGGAAGCCAATAAAACTGCTCATTGCCCTGCTTTCAATCATCTTATAGTAATGGTTAAATCAGGCGTAATAGGTGAAGTGGTTGATATTGAAGCTTCAATCTCTCAGTTATTAGATAAAAAAGGACGCGAGTTTGATTCTGCTCAAGCTGGAGGAGCTATGCATGAGGAAGGAAGTTATCCCTTGTTGCCAATTATTAAGCTAATGGGGGTTAATTATGAAAAATTAATGCTTTTTAGCCGTATTGATAATGAGGTGGACATATATACCCATGGCTTGTTCCATTATTCTACAGCTACCCGTTCATTTAAAGTAGGTATTGGAGTTAAAACTGAGGGGAACTTAGTTATTTCTGGTACTAAAGGTTATGCTTACGTTCCTGCCCCTTGGTGGAAGACTGATTATTTTGAACTTCGCTATGAAGATCAAAATGAGAATAAAAAGTATTTTTATAAATGGGATGGATATGGATTGAGATATGAGATACAAGAATTTATTAGTTGCATAATTAATAAGCGTTTTTCTTCAGCACGTTTACGTAGAAAAGAAAGTATTTGTATGGCGCAAGTAATGCAACAGTTTGATGAACGAAAAAATTTCTTTGAAATATAATAATATTTAATATGATTAATTTTACAGTGGGGCCAGTACAGTCTAGTGAAGCTGTGCGAGGTATTGGTGCAGAGCAAGTACCTTATTTTAGAACTTCAGAGTTTTCTGATGTTATGTTTGATAATGAGCAACTAATTAAAAAGTTTGCTAAAGCTTCTGATGATTCAAAGGTTGTTTTCCTTACCTCCTCAGGATCAGGAGCAATGGAAACTGCAATAATGAATACTCTTACTCCAAACGACAAAGCTTTAGTTGTTAATGGTGGCAGTTTTGGTCAACGTTTTGCGGAGTTACTTTCACTTCATAATATTCCATATACAGAAATTAAATTGAGTCATGGTAAGGCTTTGACTGCAAATCACCTTGCACCTTACGAAAATCAAGGTTTTACGACCTTTTTGGTAAATAAACATGAGACATCAACTGGTGTTCATTATGATATGGACTTAATTAGTCGTTTCTGTAAACGAAATAAACTTTTTTTAATTGTAGATTGTATTAGCTCATTTCTTGCAGATCCTTTTGATATGAAGAATCTTGGAGCTGACATTATGATTACTGGTAGCCAAAAGGCTTTAGCATGTCCTCCTGGTATTTCTATAATGGTGCTTTCTCCAGAATCAATAAAACGAGTGAATCAAACGAAATGTGTTTGCCAGTATTTTGATTTACAGATTGCTTTAAAGAATATGGAACGTGGACAAACTCCATGGACTCCAGCAGTTGGTATTATTCGTCAAATAAATGCTCGTCTAAAGGAAATTGATGCTAATGGTGGCGTTGAGGGGGAGATTGAACGTATAGGAGGTTTAGCTACATATTTTCGTAAGAATATTCAAAACTTACCATTTGAAATCGTTTCTGAATCTTTATCGAATGCCGTAACTCCTCTTCATCCAACCACAGCTTCTGCTTATGATATTTTCTTAAAATTAAAGGATGATTATGGTATTTGGGTTTGTCCAAATGGAGGTGATATGAAAGATTCAATATTCCGAGTTGGGCATATTGGTGCTTTAACTATTGACGATTATAATAAGCTTATTGCTGCATTTCTAGATTTAAAAGAAAAAAAGTTTATATAAAGTTTGTTCGGTAAAAAGTCTAATTATATATTTGAAAAAAGCTATATTTGATTTAAATAAGTATGAAGTCTTTAACAAGTGCAACAATAAAGGGTTTTGGATGGAGTGCAATAGAGAAATTCTCTATACAAGGTCTTACCTTTTTATTGCAGATTATACTTGCAAGATTATTGGATCCTTCTGATTATGGTATAATTGGAATGTTGGCAATATTTATGCAGATAGGTCAAGTTTTTGTAGATACTGGATTTGCAAATGCATTAATTCAAAAAAAACAATGCCAACAATCTGATTATTCTACTGTTTTCATATATAATTTTGGGGTTTCTGTAGCCATTTATTTATTGTTTTTTTTTATTGCTCCTTATGTCGCTCTATTCTATAATACTCCAGAGTTGACTAATGTAATGAGGGTAATATCTATAACTATAGTATTTAATGCGATTCCTATAGTGAATCGCACAATACTAATTAAAGCGGTTAATTTTAAGATAATTGCAAAAATATCATTAATAGCTACTTTGACTTCTGGAATTTTTGGAATTGCTTTAGCCTATTATGGATACGGTGTTTGGGCATTATGCTATCAAACAATATTATTGAGTATTATCCAAGCCATTTTATTTTATTTATATGAAAAATGGAGGCCTACATTAGAATTTTCTATGAAATCCTTTAATAGCCTATTTAAGTTTGGATCAAAAATGTTATTAACAAATTTAATAGGTGCCTTTTATACTAACATGTATACTTTGGTTATTGGTAAACGCTTTTCTAAACACGAACTTGGCAACTATAGTCGTGCAGATCAATTTGCATCATTTCCTGCCAGTAGTTTCGTTTCGATTGTTTCTCGTGTAGTATATCCTGTATTTTGCAAAATTCAGGATGATAATGATAAGTTACGAACAGCATATAGGAAAATTATAAGATTGTCGTCATTTTTAATCTTTCCTGTTATGATAGGATTAATGTCTGTTTCGCAGCCGTTTATTTATACATTTCTAACGGGTAAATGGAATGGTGCTGTTATTTTACTTCAAATATTGTGTTTGGATTGGATCCTTGATCATCTATCATCGATAAATCTCAATCTTCTATATGTTAAAGGTAGAACTGACTTAGCTTTAAAGCTAGAAATTTTTAAAAAGATAATTGCAGTTTTTATTCTTTTAGTTTCTTTAAATTTTGGCTTGATTGCAATGTGTTATGGTCGTGCTTTATATTCTGTGATAGCAACAGTTATAAACACAACTTATACGAAGAAATATCTATCGCTTAGTATATTTGATCAAGTAAAAGATATATTGCCTTTTTTGATTGGCGCAATTGTAATGGGAGTAGGAATTGTGATAGTTATAAATTTCTTTTCTAGTTGCGTTATCCAATTGATTATTGGTATTGTTGTTGGTATTCTGTTATATCTTTTTATTAGTTTTTTGTTTTTTAAGTCTACACTACAGGAACTTGTAAATATTAAAAAGTTGCTTAGTAAATAATAATTAAACAATTAAGTGAATATGAAAAGACTAATTTCTAATCTCATTAAGGGGGTGATAAAGAAATATTTCTATATTATCGGTCTCTTAACGAATAAACAATATATTTTGTTTGTTCCTCATCCAGGAATGTGCAAAGTAGATTTGTATGATATAATTAATTATAAATCAGATTCTGCTTTAACATTTCTTCGTTATATTTTGGATAATAAACTGTTATCCTCAAAGAAAATAATAGTAGCAGTTAGGGATGATTCTAGTAAAGAAAGATATACTAGATTCGTTGCTGAACATTATCCAGATCGTTCTATATGTTTTAGTCCCATTCATGCTAATAAGCAATATTCTTTGTTACAACAATTAGCGAGATTTATAGAGTTTTGCTCATTAACAAGTAAGTGTTCTCATATTTTTGCTTCTATTACATATGATTTTTCTGGCTTAATAAGTTCACAGGTTGTGGTTGATTTAAATTATTTTACTTGTGGTATGAAAAATGATATATTGGACAAGAGTAATCCACATTATATGGGAGTCGAAAAAGTAGGGCGTGAGTTTAAATTTATAATCGGAACATCGGAGCTAGCGATAAGGTTAATTATGCCAGAAATGACAGTACCCTATAAAAGATATGTTAATCTTGGACTTTGTCGAAACGACAATCTTTTAAATGGGGATAAATGTGAATGGCTAAGAAAGGAATTTGTTGCTCGTGTTTCTTATGATGTGAAAACTGTGGTTCTTTATACTCCTACTCATAGAGACTATGAGTCTAAGATGACTGGTAACGTTACTAGAAGTATACTTGGTTTTGAATATGATTCCATAGATTTTGAGCAGTTTCTGAAAAAAAATGGTATCATATTTATCTGTAAGTTGCATCCAAAGCAGAATGCCTTAGTAGTTGAAAACGAATTGCCTGAAGGTATTATTTTGCATAAGGCTAGTGAAAGATATGGTTTAACAGAACTTATGCAACTGAGTGATGTACTTGTAACAGATTATACATCTGCGTATTTTGACTACTTATTACTTGACAAGCCTATTATTTTTAATTTTTATGATCTTGAAGTTTACAAACGTGAAAGAGGTGTACCTTTTGAACCGATGTCTGCTATTTCTGCTGGTGATATTGTTAATAATGAACTCGAAATGAAGGATGCACTCTTAAATTTGGAACGAAATAAAAAACAATATTCTCAAATGCGCACTTTTGTGCGCAATCTGTTCTTTACTAATCAAGATGCGTTATCATGTAAACGTATTTATGATTTTATTTTTCAAAAATAAAACGCTAGGTATTCAATAGTAATATTTAAAATTATGAAAATTTGTATCTGTGGACCTGTAAATCCATTCGAACTTCGAGAATTTATCTCATCTGAGGAATCTGTTATTGAATTGAACAAAGGAGCTTCTGCTGTTAATACCTACGTAAAAGAGTTATTAAGAAATGGTAATGAAGTTATTATTGTCACATCTGATGTTCCTTTAAAAATTTCTCAGGATTTAACCTATTATGGTGAAAAGCTTACAATACATATTTTGCAAAGTAAGCCTGGAATTTTCCTTTATCATGGTTTTTCCCGCTTTTATATGGTAAGTAGATTAAAAAAATATTTAAAAAAAATAGCACCTTTAGTTGATGTTGTACATTGCCAGTGGACTTATGACTATACTATGGCTGCTCGAAGTATAGAAGATATTGTGCCTGTTTTTTGTACCGTAAGAGATTGGTGTCCATATATTAAACGAGTTCAATCCTCTTTTTTTAAAAGAATACAATGGAACTTATATTATTTGCAGTTCAAATATGTGATGAAGTCAAAAAAAATCACTTTTATTGCTAATTCTGAATATACGAGAGATTGCATTTTATCTTCGTATCCCGAGAAAAAAGTTTCAATCATATACAATCCAATAGATAAGAATCTTATTCTTGCAAAAAAGAAAAAGAAAATAGATAATCCTACATTTATTTCAATTGCTTCTAGTGCTACAGAAAAAAGAAAAAATATCCCCAAATTATTAGAGGCTTTTTCTTCTTTTTTAACTATATCGCCAAACGCCAAACTTTTATTGGTAGGTAATGGATTTTGTGAAGATAATCCCGAGCTTAAAGTTTTTGCGGAGAAGGGATGGCTTAAAAATGTAGAATTGCTTGGCAGGAAGACTCATATGGAAGTAATAGCAGCAATTGATGATTCTACTTGTTTAATACATCCGGCTTTGGAGGAAACTTTTGGTAATATATTGTTGGAAGGAATGGCAAGATGTGTGTGTGTGATTGGCGGTGAAAAATCAGGAGCAGTTCCTTTAGTTTTAAATAAGGGTAAGTGTGGTATACTTTGCGATGTTACTTCTGTCGCATCAATGGTTGATGCAATGAAAAAAGCATTAAATTTTAAAGAGACTCAATCTCTTATTGAAGAAGGTACTTCTCGTTTATTGGGAAGTTATAGTTCTGATGTTATTCTAGAAAAACATCTGCAATTATATAAAAATAAATAAATTTAGTATTTAATATAACAGTGAATGAATTTATATAAACTGAATATCAACGTATGATTGTCTATATATTTTTAACCATATTTTTGATGTTGTTATCCTTTATTGAACTATATAATAATGGTTACTCTACAAAAATAAAAGTAGTATTGATATTATTATTATGTTTCATTATGGGCTTTAGATATAATGTAGGTAATGATTATCATAATTATGTAGATATTTATGAAAATTTAGATTGGTATATGGATGTATTTGAGCCTGGCTATATTTTCCTATGTCAATTTTCTCAGATTTTAAATCTTACATACCAGTTTCCGTTCTTTATCTGTTCTCTATTGACGGTTTTACCTATAGCATTTCTAGTGAATAAAACTATTCCTAAAATGTTTTGTACTTCAATGACTGTCTATGTATTGTCTTATGTATATTTTGAAGCAATGAATACGGTAAGGCAAGCTGTTGCTATGAGTGCATTCCTATTGGTGTTCTATTTTTATATTATAAAGGAGCAAAAGTTAAAAGCATTACTCGCATTAATATTTGGTGCGTTGTTTCATAAAAGTATTTTGATAATTGCATTCCTTGCGTTCATTATATTCAAATTTAGAGATAAATTTAACATTAAACTGTGTTTGATACTTTTGTTAGGTAGCTTTGTAATTGGACATTGTTTGCAATCATTTTTTGATGCCATAAGTGGTCTCACTATGCTGTTGGGATTAAACTCTAACTATATGGATGTGTTTGAGGAACGAGGTGTTGCTAGTGGTACATTCCAGATATATTTAAACATTTCTGCTCTATATCTTCTCATATTTAATAAAAAACAATTTTCGCCAAAAAACAGGAGAAATCAAATTATTGCACTTTTTTATGTTGCAGGTATTGTAATATACAATGTGTTTATCTCTTTTTATATAGGTTTAAGATTTTATTGGTATTTCTATCTCTTCTTGATATTAGTGATTCCTAATTTATTAAAGAAGCGAAAAATAAAAATAAGACCTCTGTTTTTTATAGCTTTAGTTTTGATAATAACTATTTATACGTTTGTTAGTTTACAATCAAAATATTATATTGATTATAATATGAACTTCTCTTTGTTCTAATTATTTTATGAGTATTGATGAGCAATCTAGAGTTCTAACGAAATATTTATTATATGAATAATAAACCATTTTTTTCGATAATAACCGTATGCTTCAATAGTGCTACTACAATTGAGCGTACTATCAAATCCATTTTGAACCAAAACTTCTCCGATTATGAGTATATAATTGTAGATGGTGGTTCTAGTGATGCAACTATTGACATTATAAAAGAATATGAGCCTCTTTTTCAAGGACGCTTAAAATGGAAAAGTGAAAGTGATAAGGGAATTTATGATGCCATGAATAAGGGTATTCTTCGTTCGGAAGGAACAATTATTGGCATTGTGAATAGTGACGATTGGTTGGAGACTGACACGCTTCAAACAGTATGGGAGGAAAATCGTTATTGTGAACATTCAAATAGAACTATTATAGCAGGTGAGATTTTATTTCACTATTCCACTGGCTTAACTCAGTTATATCCAATATCTCAAAAAATATATGAATCAAAATCCAGAAATTTTGAAATGGGATTAAATCATCCAGCAACTTTCGTTCCTAGATTCGTGTATGATACTGTTGGTCTATTTGATGTTAATTTTAAACTGAAAGCTGATGCGGATTTTATATTGAGATGCTATGAGAATAGAATACCAGTTCATTTTATCCCAAAAGTTCTCTCAAATATGTCTGATGGTGGTGCATCCAACAACAGATCAAAGAAGGAATTAACAGATACTGTATTGAAATATAAAAAACATATCAAGAGTAAGCCTTTATATTATATTTACTGTATTAAGAGTTTTGTCAATTGGTATGTTAAAGGGTTGGTTCCTATGTGTCTTGTCCGTTATTACAGAAATGTTCATAATAGAAAAAAGTAATCTTGTATGAATAAAAATATGCCTTTAAAGGATAATGTCTTATTGACGACACTCTTCTCTGGCTTTAATTTTGGTTCAAGTCTTCAGACTTTTGCGACGAAGGTCTTAGTTGAGAACTTGGGGTATAATTGTGAATTGATAGAACGTAAAAGCTTAGTAAAGGGTAGAGACGTTCGAATGGGCAAATTATTTACTATTTTGTTCCGCACGTTGCAAACCTTTGACACCAGGACTATTAAAGCTTATAGAAGTTCTTATCAAAAAAGTATATTCGGAGATTCTAAGTTAAGATTTGAAGAATTTACTGCACGATATTTGAACCCCCAATGCATGACATGGAAAGCTTTAAAGAAGGAGGCTAAGTCAGCAGTTGCTTCTATTGCTGGAAGTGACCAACTCTGGAATCCAACTTCTTTATATGTTGACCCTATGTATTATCTGCGATTTGCTCCCCAAAAGAAGCGTATTTCATTTGCAACTAGTTTAGGGCATGACTTTGTGGCAAAATATAATATAACAAAGTTGCGTAAATGGATTTCAGAAGTTAGATTTCTTTCTGTACGAGAAGATAGCGGCGTTAAATTAATACAGGAACTATGTGGGCGCAAGGCTTTGCACTTGTTGGATCCTACGCTTTTGCTTGATGGTGACACCTGGAGACATAAATTACAGATTCCTTCTCAGGAAGAAGTTTATATATTGGCATATTTTCTTGATTCTCCTTCGGTAAAGGCAAAGAGTTGTATTTCTTTATTGAAAGACAAATTGAATTGTAAGGTAATTGCTATACCTTATGAGCATGAAGATATGAACTATGCTGATATGATTGTTCCCGCAGGTCCTCTTGACTTTCTGCGTTTAGTGGATAATGCTACTTATGTAGTAACAGATTCTTTCCATGGTACAGCATTCTCTATTAATCTTCATACTCCATTCTATGTCTTTGATAGAAATTATGGTTCTGCTCATTCTCAAAGTAGTCGTGTTGTATCATTGTTGAAGATGCTTCAACTATTAGAGCGATATGAGCCTGCTATGGAATCGATGTTAGATATAAATGTAGATTTTGAAAAATCAGATTTTATACTTAAATCAGAAAGAGAAGTAGCAAGGAAGTATTTAAAAGAATCTTTAGCTGCTTGTCAAATTGACTAATATAAATTGTACAACATGAGTTTCAGAAATAAAAGAGTTACTGATTTCGAGAGCAAAGATTGTTCTGGCTGTGCTCTGTGTGTTGCTTGTTGCCCAAAGAATTGCATTACAATGCAATCCGATGATTTAGGCTATATGCGTCCTGTAATTGATGATTCATTATGCATTGATTGTGGCCTATGTACTAAAAAATGCATTATAGAAAATCCTGAAGCCTTGTCTCATCCTATTTTGACAGCTGCAGCGATACGTTCTGATGAAGAAAAGTTAATACTATCTTCTTCTGGAGGTGTGTTTGCTGCAATTGCAGAGCAACTTATTTCAAAAGGATGGATGGTAGCAGGTTGCATTATGGATGAACAACTTACTCCCCGTCATGTTCTTACTTCAAATATTCAAGTAGTAAAACAAATGTATGGTTCTAAATATGTCCAAAGTAACACCGAGGGTGTGTATAAGGATGTTGCAGAAGTTTTACAGAAAGGTAAGAAAGTCCTATTTTCCGGTACACCTTGTCAAGTCGCAGCGGTAAAACGTTTCACAAAAAATAATGAGAATCTTCTTACGGTTGAGGTAATATGTCATGGTGTACCTAATGTAGAAATGTTGCATTCTTATTTAGATCTTCACTCTAGATCTTCAATAAAAAAAATGATCTTTAGAGATAAAAGACAAGGGTGGACATTTAATAATCTTCTTGAATTAAATAATGGTAAGACGAAAAAAATTAATCACCGTTTATCGTCTTATATGACATATTTCTTGGAGGGAGAAACGTACCGAGAATCTTGTTATGTATGCCCTTATGCAAAACCAGAACGTGTTGCTGATATTACTATTGGTGATTTTTGGGGTGTTGTGAATAGAAGACCAGACCTAAAAAACTTGATTGATATAGAAAAAGGTGTTTCTTGTCTCATCATCAATAATGAAAAAGGTAAAAGCATAGTAGATAATTGCAAAATTGAAAAATATCAGGTGTCTTATGAGGATATAAAAGATGGTAATGAACCTTTAAATCATCCTTCAAGGCATACTGAAAAGCGAACTGCAATTTTAGCAGAGTGGGCGAAAAATAAAAACTGGGCTGATGTTGATAATTATTGGAAGAAACATGACTTTAAATTTTCTTATCTAATTTGGAGTCGGGTTCCAACTAGTCTACAGCATAAAATTAGAATATTATTAGGAAAACGTTAGAATATGGAATACAAAGTTGCGGTAATCATCCCAACTCTTAACGAGGAAAAATTTATAGCTCGTTGTTTAGATTCCGTTATAGAACAATCTTACCCATTTAGAGATATGGATGTGATGGTTGTTGATGGCGGAAGTAATGATCGAACACTAGAGATAGTTGAAGAGTATGGAAGAAAATATATAAATATTCGTTTTATCCATAACCCGGGACGCATTCAGTCTATTGCGTTTAATATAGGTGTGGAAAATTCGGATGCTCCTTATATAGTTCGTTTAGATGCTCATGCGCTCTATAATAAGGATTATATTGAAAAATGTATTGCTGGACTGCAAAACGATACTCAAATAGGTAATGTTGGTGGACGTTGTATAATTTTGCCATTTAATGATACGCTATGGGCTAATACTAATGCTATTTTAAATTATTCTCGTTTTGGTATTGGTGGTTCTGCTTTTCGTGTTGGAGTTAAACCTGATTTTGTAGATTCAGTACCTTTTGGGGCATTTCCACGTACAGTTTTCGAGAAGGTTGGCGGTATGCGTGAAGATCTCCCAAGAGCAGAGGATAATGAGTATAATTCTAGAATACGAAAAGCTGGATATAAAGTATTTTTTAATCCGGAAATAGTAAGTTCTTATTATGCTCGTCCAACATTGAAGGCATCATGTCGGCAGATGTACGCTAATGGGGAATCAATTGGGCATTTGTTCTATGTTGATAGGGATTCAATTGGCCTTCGCCATATGATACCATTGATCTTTGTTGTAGGAATTATAGGTGGAACCATTTTATCTTTAGTGTTCTTACCTTTTGTTTATCTGCTGTTAGCAGGATTATGCTTATATTTTCTATGTGATTTTGTTGCTTCATTGCTAGCGGCAAAAGAGCATGGTTGGAAGTTCTTGCTTCCACTCTTTGTTATGTTCTTCTGTGTCCATTTTTCATATGGTTGGGGAACCATTGTTGGTTTCTTTACTGGAAGAAAGTTGAAAAAATAAAAAAAACAAAAATTATGAGTACAGATTTGAAAAGAAGAAATGTGCCTTTCTCTCCACCTGATATGACGGAGGCAGAGGCTAGTGAGGTGCGTGATGCCATTTTGAGTGGATGGATTACTACGGGTCCTCGTACTAAGAAATTGGAAAAGGAAGTGGCTGAGTTTGTCGGTGTAGAGAAGGCTGCATGCCTTAACTCGCAGACTGCTTGTGCTGAGATGGCTCTCAGATTGCTCGGCGTAGGCGAGGGGGATGAAGTTGTCGTTCCTGCTTATACTTATACAGCGAGTGCTTCTGTAGTGGAGCACGTGGGTGCAACTGTCGTCTTCGTAGATGTACAGAAGGATTGCCTTGAAATGGATTATGAGGCTTTGGAGAAGGCCATCACTCCTAAAACCAAGGCAGTGATTCCTGTAGATCTCGGTGGTATCCCTTGCGATTATGACCGCATCTTCGCTATCGTAGAAAGCAAGAAGGAGATGTTTACTCCTAAGACAGATCTTCAGAAGATGATTGGTCGTATCGCTGTTTGCTGTGATGCAGCCCATGCCTTCGGTGCTTCACGTCATGGAAAGATGGTGGGTAGCATCGCTGACTTCTCTTCATTCAGTTTCCATGCTGTCAAGAACTTCACCACAGCTGAGGGCGGTGCCTTGTCTTGGAATCTTCCTTTCGGTAATGAGAAGGTGGTGAAGGATTTGGATAAGAATCCTGAGAATACCTTCAGCGGTGTACCTGAAATTGAGGGGGAGACCTGGAACGAGAACTTGTATCGCAAGGCTCAGCTGCTGAGCTTGCATGGTCAGAACAAGGATGCCTTGGCTAAGACGAAGCTGGGTGCCTGGGAGTATGATATCATCGGTACTTGGTATAAGTGCAATATGACAGACGTAGTGGCTGCCATCGGTCTGGTTCAGATGAACCGATATAAAGGTATGTTAGAGCGTCGTCGTCAGATGATTGAGCGTTACAATGAGGCTTTCAAGGATATGAATGTGGCTGTATTGCCTCACTATAACGAGGAGCATACTTCTTCCGGTCATCTCTATATCGTTCGCCTCCTGGGTAAGACTCGTGAGGAGACAAACAAGGTGATTGAGATGATGGCAGAGCGTGGCGTGGCTACCAATGTACATTACAAGCCACTGCCTATGATGACAGCCTACAAGAAGTTGGGATTCGACATCAAGGATTTCCCAAATGCTTTCCACATGTTTGAAAATGAGATTACTCTGCCTCTGAACACCAAGATGACGGATGAGGACTTGGAGTATGTAATCGAGTGTTTCAAGGAATGCGCGAAGTAAGATTTTATGAAAAGATTATTTGATATCATTGCATCAGGATGCGGACTCATTGTTTTGAGTCCGCTTCTTTTGATTTTGGCTATCTGGATCAAGTTGGATAGCAAGGGTCCTGTGTTCTACCGTCAGGTGAGAGTGGGAAGACATAATAAGGATTTCCGTATCTTCAAGTTTCGTTCGATGAGGGTAGGGGCTGATAAGGGTTCCTTGGTTACCATTGGCGGCAGGGATCCTAGAGTTACCCGCTCTGGTTATTACATCAGAAAGTACAAGTTTGATGAACTTCCTCAGTTGATTAACGTGTTTGTTGGTGACATGAGTCTGGTGGGTCCTAGACCTGAGGTTCGCCACTATGTAAACTATTGGACTCCAGAGCAAATGCATGTGTTGGATGTAAGACCGGGCATTACTGATCCAGCTAGCATCAAGTTCAGAAATGAGAATGAATTGATGGAGAAGGCTGCTGATCCTGAGGATTATTATATCCATGTAATCATGCAGGAAAAGATCAAACTCTATCTGGAGTATGTAAAGAATGCCAGCTTCTGGTATGACATAAAGTTGATTTTCAAGACATTTGAAGTAATCGTGAAAGAGTAGATGCTCTTTCATAAAGCCTCTCTCTTGCCCAAAGATAGAGGCTTTTTATTTAGCCATTATGAATGGTTGCGCTCTTTCCTTAGTCGTCTGACTTCTCTGATTTCTTCATTGATTTCATCGAGAGTCATTTCTGGGAATTCACCTCTTT